>Mya_p2__coassemble_1728_pt1 | contig 10373 bp, 7 predicted proteins | sample Mya_p2__metabat2_high_PE_023 | metagenome-assembled genome bin Mya_p2 | reverse complement strand
ATGAGGAACTTTGTACATTGATCCCAATTGCAAAGCAAAAAATAAAACCCATTGCGTTATTAGAAGTCGGAACATTAGGAGAACAAAAAATTGTTCGAGATGAACATATATATACAGATGTATTATATACGATAAGTTCCATTGGAAAAGAAATGGAAGAATGGAGCACAAAGTTTTTTGCAGAAGGCGATTATTTGAAGGGAATGTTGGTAGATGCCATATCTGATGATTATTTATTTCAAATGGATGGACAATTGGAACATACAGTAATCGAGTTGAGTAAGAAGAATAAAAAAGGAATTGTTGGAAGAGCGGAAATTCCAAAGGATCTTCCAATGAGTGTACAAAAAGATGCCTATGATGCAGTAGATGCTGGAAATTATGGAATTAGAATTAAACCAAGCTTTATGTATGATCCAGTGAAAACACTTTGCTCCATTTATTTATTGGACAACAATGTAAAGCGTTTCCAACCAGAACATGATTGTAGTCAATGTGATAATATAACATGCAAACGAAGAAAAAGAGATATGGTTCTTGTCACCGTTTGTACAAAGGATGAGGAACGGATCATTTATGCCAAAAAAGAAGAAACCATTTTGTCTGCGTTACAGCGCCATGATATTTTTCTTCCAGCTATTTGTGCTGGGCGAGGAATCTGTGGAAAATGCAAGGTAAAAGTAGTAGAAGGAATTATTGAACCTGTTCCATCTGAGCTGAAATATTTTTCAGAAGAAGAATTGACCGAAGGTTGGAGATTGGCATGTTGTGCACATCCAACAGACAATTGCACCATTGTAATTGAAAACAAAGAAGAAGATATTTATGTTGTAGCAGAGAATAAAGATTTTCGGTCTGAAAAGGAATTGAAGAATGATATGAAGCTTGCCATTGCAGTGGACATTGGAACAACAACCATTGCCATGCAGTTAGTGGATCAAATTAGTGGAAGCATAATAGACACTTATACTGCCATCAACAAGCAGCGGGCATTTGGAGCTGATGTGATCAGTCGAATTGATGCATCCAACAATGGAAAGAAAGAAGCATTACGGAAATCCATTCAGAATGATCTGGTGGAAGGATACGAGGCATTGACAAAGGAAGAAACCATTGCCATCGAAAGAATGATTATAGGTGCAAATTCTACCATGGTACATTTGTTAATGGGATATTCATGCGAAACATTGGGAGTGTTTCCATTTGATCCATTTAATATTGATACCATACACACAACAGCAGATGTGCTATTATCGGACTCTATTTTGCCTTTTGAAGTGACGATTTTACCAGGAGTCTCTACTTATGTTGGTGGGGATATCACATCTGGAATGTATGCTCTTGGTTTTCAGAATCGAGAGAAAGTTTCTGTCTTAATCGACCTTGGAACAAACGGCGAGATGGCCATCGGAAACAAAGATCGTATTTTTGTAACATCAACAGCTGCAGGACCTGCTTTTGAAGGTGGAAACATAGTTTGTGGAACGGGAAGCATTCCGGGTGCCATTTGTAATGTGCAGATTGATGGAGATAAGGTGCAGATTAAAACTATCGGTGATAAAACACCAACAGGCATCTGTGGTACAGGTGTATTGGAAAGCACATATGAATTGTTGAAAAATGAATGGATTGAAGAGTCAGGTCTTATGGATGAAGAGTATTTTGAAGATGGCTTCTTGTTATCAGAGGAGGGAAACATTCGATTCTATCAGAAAGATGTTCGAGAAATTCAGTTGGCAAAATCAGCTATCCGAGCAGGTTTGGAAACATTGATCTTGCGATATGGGGTTTCCTACGATGATATTGAACATATTTACATTGCAGGGGGCTTCGGATATAAGATTGATATTCAAAAAGCCATTCAGATTGGATTATTTCCAGAAGCGTGTGCAGAGAAGATAGAAGCAGTAGGAAATAGTTGTTTAAAAGGTGTGGTACAAGCGCTCACTGATGAAAATGCAATAGAAACATGTGAAACTCTCGTAGCACAATCAGAGGAAATCGGGTTGTCAACGGATAAAGATTTTCAGGAGATGTACATCGAGTACATCATATTTGAATAAATCTGAAAAGCGTATAATAATAGAAAAAGAATGATCAGGTGGAAATGCAATCTGATCATTCTTTTTTTGATCGACATAACGAAAAGGAGGAGATCGAAATCTCCTCCTTTTCTTATAGTATAGTATGTAGATAAGGTTACATGAGTTCTTTTTCAGCAGCTGCAATAATTTTATCAGCTTCTGCAACCAATTCAGGAGATGCTTCAAAGTCGCCATCCTGTTTAATCAATTCGTGTGCACGCTCTTCAGCACGAACATCAAGAGAAATTTCTCCACGTTTAGCCCAATCAGCCCAAACACTGTCGAATCCAATTTCTGGCTGGAATACTTCGTCATACAAGTGATCAAGTGTATGATCCTGTACAAGGAATGTTTCACCTTCTTCGATAACAGTTTCGAGAGCTTCCAATCCCATTTCCTCAGGTGTATATTCCATAGCACGCTGAGCCTTGCGGATAATAGCCATCATTTCGTTATCAAGTACAAGCTGTCCGAGTGAACAAGCCATGTTACTTGCAAGACATCCAAAGCCTGTGATGATAGAAGCGCGGGTCATTCCTGGAAGAATACCGTTCAACATTTTTTCGTAAGCTGTCTGCTCATCCATAGCACAAGATGTTGTTGTCATACCATAAACGTCTGTCATGAATCCAATATGGTTAGCAAGCTGTGTACAAAGAGCAGAAGAAATACCTGTCTCTGGAAGACCAAGAATACTCTGTGCGTTCTTCATATTAGCGAAGAATGTTCTAGAACCATAGAACAGTACACAACGTGGGTTAATCAAGTAAGCAACACAAGCAAATCCGAGGATTTCTGCGTGCGCTTGAGCACAAGTTCCTGCAACTGACAATGGGGATGTCAATCCACCCATTGGAGCAGAAAGTACACTAGTAGGAATACCAGCGCCAATAATATATCTCATTGTATCTGTAATTTCTTTTGGCAAGAACAATGGTGACTCAGGAGAAATACCAACCATACCGATTGGGTTTTCAGCAAGAGCATCTGCACCGTTGCCATATACTTTAAATAATTCGGCTATATATTTTGCGTTACTAGCCATTGAAACACCAGGACCATAAATAGGTTTTCTAGAGTAACGGAACATAGTAGCGGTCTGTTTCAACTGTGTAATCTCAGCTGGAACATCTGATGGATAAAGCAACGCACATGGAATATCCAATTCTGGTAACTGGTTCATAACACGAATTGTGTCTACCAAGTCTGTCAACATACCATTACGTTTTGTTTTTGTGATTGGATCGAGAATCCAAGGTGCTCCACCTGTACTATGTGTAATTGTTTTGTACAATTCAGCAACTGTTTTTTTACCAGAAGCATGACATGTGAATGTCAATGTCTGTTTTAAGTTTTTAATTGTTTCTTCGATTAATGATTCGCTAAATAAAATTCGATCGCCTTTTTCAGTACAACCGTGTTCGCATAAAGCTTTTCTGATTTCTGGATCTTCCACTCTCATACCGATTTTGGCGAGAATGTCAACACCATACTGGTGAAGATACGCGATCTGTTCCTGATTTGCATAAGTAAGCTGTGGACTATACATATCAAAATCCTCCAAAGTATAAAATTTAATAAAATCATAAACGTGATGTATTCATTTGTTGTTCATATTCTACAATGGGATGATGAAAATGTCAATAGTTTTATGAAAAAATAGTTATATTTTCATTTGTATAAAAAATTAAATAAATAAATTTCATTTTAAAATAATGAAAAATAGTGTATAATAAAAGAAATTATGAAAATAAATATACATATTATTACATATGAGTATGAGAACCAAAGGAAGATAAGGACGAGACGATTATGGGAAATTTAGATACAATAGGACGTAGTATACGAAGCTTTCGTAAAACAAATAAAATCACATTACAGCAGATGTCAAGTGAGACAGGACTTTCTGTTGGATACTTAAGTAATATCGAAAGGAATATCACCAGTCCCACTTTAACAAACTTGCAGCGGATCTGCGAGGTATTTAATACTTCTCTGGGAGATCTGCTGGAACGCAATGCACAAGAACGGGTGATTATTACAAAAGAAGAGCGTGAACTATATGTAGACAACGTAACGGATATGTCCATAGACATTGTGGATTTTGGAATAGATGAAGTTTCCTTCTTATTTGTGAAGCTAGAACCATTATCTGATACAAAAGAGGAACGCTGGACTCATGAATTCGATGAAGTGGGAACGGTAATCTCTGGTCAGTTGACTGTTATGCTAGAAAATGAAGAAATTGATCTAAAAGAAGGTGATTCTATATATGTAAAAGCCAATACAAAGCATAGTTTTTTTAATAAAAGTGAGACAGAAGTATCTATTTCTCATTGGACACGGATTAATATTAAGAACTAAATGGGCACTTGTGAAAAATAGAAAATAAATATCATATACATGGAAATATAAAAGTCGGTTTTCTACATAATAATAAGGAAGACCGGCTTTTTCATTTGTTGTTAATGTGGAAAATATATAAAAAAGATGATAAAAAACACGAAATATAGTTGACTATTTACAATTCAGGTGCTATTATTTGATTAAATCATAGACGTGAAAAAACAAAATAAATTTCATAAGGAGAGAAAAAGATGGATTTGATTAGAGAAAGACAATTAAACGCATGTAAACTCTTAAGAGAAAATGGTTTTGACAAAGCTGTAGTTGGTGATCCAATGTCAGTTGATTACCTTACAGGAATTCACATTACACCATATGAGCGTTTCTATGCATTGGTAATCGATGCGGTTGAAGAAACATTAGTAATGATGGTTCCAAGTGTTGATACAGAGTGTATGAAAGGTGTAGTACCAGAGAAAACATACATCGATGACGATGGCCCAGCGGCACTGATCAAAGAAACAATTGGCGAGTGCAAGAAACTTGCAGTTGAGAAAAAATACTTTAACATGTTCATAGGAGATATCTTCACATCTCTTCCATGCGAAGTGACAGATATCGGAGATAGCATTTCTAGATTAAGAATGTACAAAGATGAAAAAGAACTTGAAGCGATGCAGACAGCAGCAGATATTGTTGATAAAGCTGTTGATTATGTATTCGACAAAATTCACGTTGGAATGACAGAAGCTGAATTGAATATGATGCTCTTGACATACATGGCTCAGTATCCAGGATTTAGCACAGACGAGATCATCATTTTGGTTCAGGCTGCAGATAACTCAGCAAATCCGCATGGTGTGAGTGGAGACTATAAGTTCAAAGAAGGCGACATCGTATTGATGGACTTCTGTGCATACTACAATGGCTACTGGTCAGATACAACACGTTGCTTATTCCTTGGACATGTTGGACATCCAAAATTGGAAGAAATTTACAACATTGTATTAGAGGCAAACTTAAGAGCAATTGCAAAAGTAAAACCTGGTGTAATGGCAAAAGAAATCGACAAAGCTGCTAGAGATTACATCACAGAAAAAGGATATGGAGAGTTCTTCTTGCATAGAACAGGACATGGTCTTGGACTTAGCGTACATGAGGAACCATATATCACAGGTGTTAATGAGATTGTTCTTGAAGAAGGAATGACATTCACAATCGAGCCAGGTATCTACTTGCAGGGAATCGGTGGTGTACGTCTTGAGGATGACATCTTAGTTACAGCTGATGGATGTAGAACATTAACACATAGAAGTAAAAAATTAGAGGATGCAATTATTCCTATTAAATAATAGGCAATAAGAAAAAGGAAATGTAGGAGAGGTATTATGAGCGAAAAAAATACGGGAAGTAAGTTAAAGAAAAATATGCCGACATTATTTATTTTAGTATTGTCAGGCGCAATGATTTATTCATTACCATATTTTAGAAACTATTATTATGATGCATTTGTTGAAGCATTTAATATCACTAACACACAGATGGGTGCTCTTGGTAGTGCTTACGGTGGATTTAGTATTATTGCTTATGGTTTAGGTGGATTCTGTGCAGACCGTTGGCCAGCAAGATACTTGATGACAATTTCATTGATTACAACTGGTGCACTGGGATTTGTTCTTTTACTCTTCCCTCCATATCCTGTAGTAATGCTGATTCACTGTGTATGGGGAATTACATCAATCCTTACATTCTGGAGTGCTCTTGTAAAAGCAATCCGTTCACTTGCAAACTCTGATGAACAGGGTAAAGCATTTGGTTTCTTCGAAGGTGGACGTGGAGTTGTAAACATGATTCAGTCTGCATTGATTCTTGCTATGTTTGGATTCCTTGCAAAAGCTTATTCTGATCAGACAGCACTTACAGCTATTATTGTTGTTTATTCTTTGATTAACGTATTACTGGGAATTTTAGTATTCTTCATGTTTAAAGAGCCTGAAACAGAAGAAGGCGCAGATGAAAAGCCAAAAAAACTTTTAGATGTAAAAATTTTGAAAAAAGTTGCAAAAATGCCTACAACTTGGTTGCAGATTCTCATTATCTTCTGCTCTTACGGAATGATCATTAGTTGCTTCTATATTACACCATACGCAACTGGAGTATTTGGTATGTCAGCAGTAGTTGCTGCGGCTTTGGGATACTTCTCCCAGTACTGTCGTCCAGTTGGATGTTTTGCATCAGGAATTATTGCAGATAAGATTGGTTCTTCCAAAGTGGCAGCATTTTCGTTCGGACTTATGATTGTTGGTATCATTGGTGTTATTCTTACACCTGGACAGCCTTCTATGTTATGGATGCTGTTAATCTTTATTGCAGCTATTTATGTATCAATGTATGCAATTCAGTCTATGCACTTTGCAATCATGGAAGAAGGAGAATATCCTTTGGAGATTACAGGTACAGCTACAGCTATCATTACACCACTTGGATACAGTGCTGAGTTTTTCATGCCATTGATTGCAGGTGTATGTCTTGATAAATGGGTTGGAGCAACTGGATACAAAGTATTCTTTGGAGTACTTGCTGTAATGGCAGTTGTTGGTTTACTTGCCAGCGTTGCTTGGATGGCTGTTACAAAAGAAAAACGTAAACAAATTCAGGCTGCTAAAAAAGCTGCTAAATAATAAAGTTATCAATAAACAATTAATAAATGAGTAGTTTGGATTTATTAAATGGATAAACATGAAAAAAATATATTGGATACTGCCATGAAAGCTGGCAGTATCCTCTTATCAAGTGGAGCAGAAATTTACCGTGTGGAAGAAACGATGAAAAGGATTGCCAGTCATTATGGATTGGGGGACAATGGAATATTCGTTTTGAGCAACGGGATTTTTTTTACCTCAGAGGACAAACGATATGAAATGTATGCCAAAGTAGCGCACATTCCATTTGCTGGTGTGCATATGGAAAAGATCGCCAGGGTCAATGAATTATCTAGAGAAATTGAGCGTGGGAATTATTCAGTTGAAGAAGCATGGGATGAATTAATAAAAATTGAGAATTTAGGAACAAAATGTATGGTAGAAACATTGCTAGCTTATGGTCTTGGAGCTGCGTGTTTTTGTTATACTTTTGGTGGTAATCTAAGTGATGCCACCGCAGCATTTATTTCAGGAATCATGCTCTTTTGTTTCACTCATTATTTTGAAACGAGAAAGCAAGTTCCTTCTAAAATCATTACCAACATTTTAGCTGGTTTTGTGGCAACGGCCACTGGGCTGATCGTCTTTAAGCTTGGACTGGGAACAGACGTAAACAGTATCATCTTGGGAGGAATCATTCCGTATTTACCAGGAGTTTCCTTTGTAACGGCAGTTCGAGAGTTAGCTAATTCCAATTATATCGCTGGCTCGGTTCGACTTCTCGATACGTTGCTGATTACAAGTGGACTTGCCATTGGTGTTGGAGCTGCGATTTATTTGCTGTAAGTGCTGAGGAGGTAGAATATGATCATCTCTCTTTTTTTTCAAATTTTAGCTGCTTTTATAGGAACAATTGCATTTTCAGCAATCTTTCAGGTACCCCATAAATATTATGTGCATTGCGGAATTATTGGAGGCGTAGGGTGGGGTGTATGTTGGTTGTTCTTGAATGCAACCGATGTATCAGCGTACGCAAGTACTTTACTTGCAACAATCCTGGTCGTATTATTTTCGAGAATATGTGGTACCAAGTTGAAATGTCCTGTAACGGTTTTTTTGTTATCAGGAATTTTTCCACTTGTACCGGGAGTTGCCATTTACTGGACAATTTACTATTTGATTGAAGGTAATATGTTGCAATGCTCTATTTATGGAAGACATACATTGGGAATTGCAGTTGCAATTGTTTTAGGAATTTTATTTACATTTGAAATTCCAGAAAGTACGATTTCGAAAATATGTGATTTTAAAAACAAAAAATGAGGGTAAGACTATGAAAAGACAAAATCCAAGTATTTTTAACGATATTGTAGGACCTATTATGATTGGACCATCTAGTTCACATACATGTGGACCATCTCGTATTGGTTATCTGGCACAGCAGATGCTTCCAGGTACTCTGAAAAAAGCGACCGTTGCATTTGCAAAAGATGGTGCTTATACATTGATGTATAAAGGTCAACGTTCTGATATGGGATATGTGAATGGATTGTTAGGTAGAAGACCTGAGGATCCAGCATTGAGAAATGCATTTGCAGATGCAAGAGAAGCTGGCGTGGATATTCAGTTTGTAATTGAAGATTTCCCACCAATCGTACCAAACATTTCTCACTTGATCCTGGAAAATACAGAAGGAAGAGTGGTAGAAGTACACTCTGACTCCACAGGTGGTGGTACTGTAAAATTGTTACAGGTAGATGGATTCCCAATTGCAATCGTTGGAGATTGCTATGAGATTCTTGTATTCACAGATTTGTGTGAAGAAGATGCTCAGAAATTCATGGATGAATTGCAGTCTATGTTACCACCAGATGAGGGAAATGCAATTTCTACAGTGGACGGTAAATCTTTGATCAACTTAAAACAGCGTGCAGACGTATCTGAAGAGTTCTTGCACAAAGTAGAAGCAATGGAACACGTTACAGAAGTAAGATATGTAAAACCAATTCTTGCTGTACCATCAAATCGCCATGCAAAATTCCCATTTGTAAGTGCTTCTGAGATGCTTGCTGTTGCAAGAGCAACTGGAAAAGAACTCTGGGAACTTGGTATGGATTATGAAATGGCACGTAGTGGATGGACATACGATGAAGTATGGAAATACATGGAAGGTGTCGTAGAAACAATGGAACATAGTTCAAAAGAGGCTTTAAAGGGTGATATCGATATGGCTGGTATCATTGAGCCTACAGCTGGTAAGGTTGAGAACTACGTAAAGAAAAATCCTAAAGCATTGGATATGGGTGTGTTGAATACAGCAGTTCCTTGGGCAATGGCGACAATGGAATATTCTAGTGCAATGGGTGTTGTGCTTTGTGCACCAACCGGTGGTTCTGCTGGTATCTTCCCAGGCGCTGTTCTTGGAGTAGCAAATCACATGGGGCTTTCTTTGGAAGAAAAAGTAAAAGCAATGTTCGTTACTTCTATAATCGGAATCGTAATGAGCAAAGATTGCAACTATTCTGCAGAGTTATATGGTTGCCAGGTAGAACCAGGTGCCGCATCTGGTATGGCTGCTGGAGCATTGGTATACTTAATGGGTGGTACACCAGAACAGTCTTGTGCAGCCGCATCATGCGCTGTACAGAATATTTTAGGAACAATTTGCGATCCTGTTGCAGGTCTTGTTCAGATTCCTTGTATCAACAGAAACGCCATGTCTGCAGCCAACGCAGTTGTATCCGCAAACATGATTATGGGTGGATTTGATCCATTGATTCCATTGGATCAGACAGCGGAGACATTGTTCCGCGTTGGAAAACAGTTGCCATCCGAATTAAGATGTACATGTAAAGGTGGACTTTGCATTACACCATGTGGCGAACAGCTTGCAAAAGAGCAGGATATCCGTGACGCTGCAAGATAAATCTGAGAGGATTAAAAAAAACATGAAAAAAATCATAATTTCTTAGGAAATAGTTCTATCTGATTGGAAGGGATGAAGCATTTCTTAGAGAAATTGTAAAAAATTTAAGAATAAATCTGTAAAAACTTTCAAAATGTGTCCCCTATATGAAAAAAACTTCATATAGGGGATTTAAAGTTTGCAAAAATATTTCAAAAACCTTAAAAAAGGACCAAAAAAATTGATATAATACAAATGTTTTTGTACAAAACTGTTATGATAGATGTATCAAAAGAAACGTAGTAGGAGGAATGCAACTATGAAAATGAATATGAAAGAATGGGTTGCTGAAACAATTCAGGCAGATCGTAAAAAAGCAGCACCAATTTTATCCTT
>Mya_p2__coassemble_1693_pt1 | contig 10587 bp, 9 predicted proteins | sample Mya_p2__metabat2_high_PE_023 | metagenome-assembled genome bin Mya_p2 | reverse complement strand
CTTTATCAGGAAACTTGCTTTTGTACCGTAGTGGCCTCACCACGCTACGGGTAAATTCCAAGAAAGTTCCTCCAGCCACCGTAGTGTTAGAAGTCGTCTACGTGAGGTATTTGAAAAAGCTTCTCGTGGGCCCGTAACGTCTGAGATAACCTACGGTGCTTTATCAGGAAACTTGCTTTTGTACCGTAGTGGCCTCACCACGCTACGGGTAAACTCCAAGAAAGTCCCCCCAGCCACTGTAGTGACCACACTACGCTACGGGTAAATTCCAAGAAAGTCCCCCAGCTACCGTAACATCCCTAAAAAGCATGCTACAGTTTCCCATCGAGAATCCTTATTTTTACATCTTATTTCTCAGTACCAGGATTTAGTAATTGAATGGTTTGGTCACCGTCCCAATGATCTGTAGAAACAACTTGCCAAGATTCTATCTCATAAAAAGTGTCCGCTGTCTTGAAGTCGTTGACTGAGAGTACAACTTCAAGTGCTTGGCTGTCTGACATTGGAACAGAAAACTTCAAGGATAGTTCAAAGTTTTCTTTCGAATCCGTTGCAGAATCTCCATTCGAATCGATTGTAGACTCTTTGATAGCATGTTCCGAGGAATTCTTCTCCACACCCTTTTCACTATCCTCAACAGGAGTGACAGTGGCTGTAATCGGAATTCCATTTAATTCGATATCTTTCATATGGTCGATCAAGTCAGATTGATCCTGTTTTTTGGATTCTTCCTCTAACAGTCGGTCAATCTTGCTGACAACTACCTGTGCCTTCGTAGAAGCCTCGTAATACTGTTTTTTATGTTCTGCCATACGTTGGTTAGTATCATAGTCGCTTTTGGCGCTGGAAAGGGATAATATGGCAAATGTGACAAGTGTCAGTACAAGGAACACCACAAGTAATAGGGAAGTTCCCATGTTGACAAATGGAGTAGAAGATGATTTCTTTTTCATGGCTTCACCCTCCTTGGAAAATGTTTCGCGGTATGAAGTTCATACAAAGTTTCTTCCTCAGCCGCAACTTTACTTACCATAATATCCGCATAAAAAAGATCCGATGACTTTAGGCCTGCGTCAGCCACGTGGGTCCGTGTCTCTTTGTCTTCTCGTTGTTTTGTTTTGTAAATGTCCACCTGCAGCAGGTAAGAAGCATCTGCTTTCTTACATTCTTTGAAGTTCTGGTCAAAATAGGTTGTAGTGACACCTTGTTCCAAATGTTCCTCTTCTGTTCCGGCAAATGTCTCGGCTGCATTAGTACACAGCGTCACCGCTTGATTGAGCGCTTGAGATTCTTGGCTCATGACGTGGGACTTTACAAAGATTTGCACACAAATAGCACTTGCGATTGTAAAAAATAAAATCCCAAGTATCAATTCCATTAAAAATAAACTTGAAGAGCGAGGTCTATTTTTCCGAACCATAGAAACGTCATCCTTTCTGCCAACATACGTGTAAGTTTCAAATCTTAGCAACTACGCAAATAAAAATTATACTTCCAAATCCCTAACTTCTTGTTGCTACAGTCATCTCATGTTCCTCACCGGAACCGTCAGTGCAAGAAAACTGGAACAAGTGCGGTCCTAATTGTTCCATGTGAAAATCCTGGATTTCCAAAATGGTTGTGCCAGCCTTTGGATCAGCCGTTGCATTTTCTTTTAAAAACAATTCTTTTAATTCGTTCTCATAAGTGTAAATGTAGGTGGAGTATTCTACGTTGTCGTGAGTTTGCGTGAGAATCAATGCTTCCTGCCCATCAAGACTTCCAATGCGAACACCACCATGGACATCGTTTTGATGAATTTTCTCACTGATATAGGATAAACCAGTTTGTCCATTGTAAGCCCGAGAGGAGTTCTCTGTAGTGGACTCATAAATCCCTGCAGAAAGAAGTAATACGGCCAACGCACAAAGGGCAAAGACGAAGAACAAAACCATAGGGAAAATAAAATCAATCATATGCTTTTTATTGTCTCGATGCATGCTTAGCGTGCCTCCTTTCGTTGGATGATCGTTACGTCAGGGCGAATGTTGGAGCCAGATACACGGTAATCCACAAAAAATGTATTTTCATCGTAGGTCAGACCATAATGCTCTTTTAAATAGTCCAGATTCTCTGGGTAAGAGCCTTCTATGGCATAACAATAAGTAATGTCACGCATAATGGCATTTTCCAAAGCTTCCTTTTGGCGTTCCCTAGTCGTCGTGGAAAGGGAAGCGATACCTTGTACAAATAAAACAAGAATTAGGCAAAATGCGCATAGGCTGACCAATATTTTTGAAAATAGATTGGAATGTTTGTGATAGACAAAACGTTGTTGCGCCATAAGTTCCTCCTATTTCTATTCCTCATATAGTTGCCAATGATTGATACTGTTGTTAATGACTTACATAGTTGCCAATGCAAATGAATAGAAATCATTTATCGATACTGTTATAAGCTAGACATAATTCCCATCAGTGGTAGCATGACAGATAAGAGAATCACGCCAACAATGAGGGAAAGTGCTACAACAAGTGTAGGTTCAATCACTGCCAAAAGATTATTCATACGAGTATCGATTTCATCTTGGTACAAGCCAGCAATTTCATCCATGACTTGGTCAAGAGAGCCCGTCTTTTCACCAATAGAAGCCATTCTTGCATAAATTCCTGCAAAAATACCTGAACTTTGCAGGGAATCCGTCAAATCAGAACCACTGCTTACAGATTGTTGGCAACGATTTAGTTTCTCTTGAAACACAGGATCTTCATTTAAAGCAGAAACAAGTTCCATGCTTCGCTCTGGATGAAGACCACTTTTTAAGGTCAGTGCCATGCCACTGGCAAATCGACAGGCAGCCATTGCCTGTGATAAATTTCTTGTAAATTTGAATTTATAGCTTAATTTGCGAAATGTTTTTTTACCGGCATTTGTACGAAATCCATAGAAAATGAATCCCACAATCACAACAAGCAAAGCTACCAGTGCGATCGAATAATTGTTCATGACATTGCCTACCTTTAGCAAAGAGCGAGAAAATCCAGTCATTTCAGAACCAAGCTGAATAAAAACTTGATTGAAAATTGGCATTACTTTCATGAGTAAAATAGCAATTACCACTACCATCATGCCAATCATAATCATTGGATAAGTGACAGCGCTTCGGATGCTTTTCTGGATGGAATCTTCTCGTTCGTAGTGTGTCTTCAGCGCTTCCATAACATCGTCTAAGGTTCCTGTCTCTTCTCCGATTTCAACCATATGCAGTAAATAAGGAGGAAACATGGCAATTGAGTCTAAAGATTGGTAGAGACTTCCAGTCTCCTGCATTTCCGAAAGGAGCTTTTCTAGAATCTCTTTTTCCTCCTGAGAAGCTGCGTCTTCCAGCATAATCGTCAAACCTTCCATGGAAGAAATACCGGCTTTTAAAATGAGAGCCATTTGTCCACAAAAGGAAGATAATTCTGTATTAGAGAAAGGTTTCATTGTATTATTCCTCCTATTTAATATGAATACTTCACTACATAGTTGCTTCCATCACCAATATATTTCCCGACAGAAGAGTTGCTGTTATTGGATGCAAGAGTCGGATCCATCAAGGACCAGTTCTTTCCGTCAAATTCAATGATGTTATTGACCCATCCGATTTCCTTTAAATAAACACTGATCCAAGCGTGATAGCTTTCTCCAGAATACCCAACTTCCAATTTAGTTGGAATCTGTTGGGAGCGTAGCAAGGCCGCCATCAGAGAGGCATAGTCAAAGCAAATTCCTTTGCCGCTGGATAAAGTATTGTCAATGACTGGTAAATAATCTGCTTGTACATTGGATGCAAGGTCATCGTCGTAGGTGATGTTTTTTATGACATATTGATAAACCTGTTCTACATAGTCCAAATCATTGGATGATTGATCCGAAATTTCCTGACCTAGTCGAATAGCTTTCGAATCTTTTGTAAACCAAACGTACTGATTGGGATAGAGAAAAGGTTTAAATTCGTCAGAAATGGTGACATCAATAGACTGAGACAAAGAAATCGCGTACAAATCCGCATTTACATTTTCCAGAATATTTAGTGTATAGGTGCCATTTCCGCCAGATAATGGAAATGTCTCGTAGTTGCCAGGCCGCAGATTGTAGCTGTAAACCGTGGTATCTGGAGCCGTGATTTGAAGCTTCACCTTTGGAGCTGGGCCATCATAGCGGGCCTGCACATAACCTTCGGATGTATTGGAAGCATCAATGCAAGCAACCTCATTATTGTAGACGACAGTTCCAGAAGCCTCGGGAACAAGAAATTCCGTGGCAGTAGTGCGTCGCTGGTCTGTGTGATTTTCCGACTTTTTGGATCCCTCACTGGAACAGCCCATAAAAAGGGAGGCCGCTGCAATGCAGATAAAAATGCGAAAAAAATGTGCTTTTTTATACATAACAGTGGCCTCCTTAAATTAATTAATTTTACTTCTATTGCAAGCTAATTACCAGTTGCAGGTTATTCTGCGTATAATCTGGAACGGAAATGTTCCAAGTAGAAGTTGGGTATGGGAACACAACTTCTCCTGTAGTGGCATTATAAGAAGATGGCTTGATGTGATTTCCCGCAGCATCTATGGCTTCGATCATCTCATAGTCAACGCCAGACTCGTAGTCGGCCACATAAAGGGTAATGTGATCTTCTGCAATATTATTTGAAAGCATAACAGGTGCTTTCAAGTCAACTTGTGAAACATCGATTGTCTCAGAAGAGACTTGATTGTTAATCAATGTCACTACAATTTCCATCTTACCATTGATTGTAGGTTCAATTGAGTAAACTTGAGAGTCTATCTCGTAAACTGGAATATTTCTACCGCTGATTTCAGCAGTGATTCGCTTCACTGGCATCTTAGACGTTACATTCAATGTATAAGTTGGATTGGCAGCTCCGACCTCCTGATCTGGAGTTACCGTAAACTTAGATGGTATAAACAAAAATGGAACCATCAAAAATAAAACCATAATAATTACGATAATCAAACGCTGCAGAGAAAAACGCTCCTTGCGATAGTTGCTGTATGCAGTCAGAACCTCCAAAGGGATGGTGTTTGGCTCCATGTTGTTTTCTTTAAACACATTTTCCAAAATCTGACTTGCTGCATCGAGGTTAAGCTCTGGCATCTGAGAATCTTTTGATCTATCAATCTTAGACATAGTCGAACTTCCCTCCCTAATCTTCCTGTAATACCTTTGCCAAACGTTCTCGTCCTGCTTTCAAATAGCGTTTGACAGATGTTCGGCTGATGTCCATAAGTTGGGCAATTTCTTCTAGTTTCATGTTGCGATAATATTTCAAAAGAATGACCTGAGATTCTGTAAAAGGCAAATTTAAGATCTGATTGATCAGATAACGCCTAGAATCGACGAGAACCACAGAGTCTTCTGGCGTAGCAGTGGCCTGAGAGGTAACGTCTGAGGTAACATTTTCAAGGTCCTCTTCTGTTACGTTCATTTCTTGGTTGTAGCGCTGCTGTTTCAAATGCATATTGTAGCAAACGCGAAAGTTGATCTGATTAAGCCAGGAAATAACCAAAGTAGGATCCTTCAGCTTCGTCAGATTCTTCAGTGCTAAAATATATGTTTCTTGGAGCGCATCTTGGGCCAAATACTCATCACGCAAATACTTTAGTGAATATAAATATTGACGTTGATAGGTTGCTGCATAAAGCTCAGCAAATGCATCACTATCGCCCATTTGTGCTCGAATTACAAGCTGGGCAATATACTTATAATCAAGAGAATTCATGACCTACCCTCCTTCTAACGAGCAATTCGTTTGTTAGAAAGGGCAATCAATTCTGTAATCGTAGTGATCTGAGAATCCTCATCCATAGCAACACCGTAATGAAAGTGGATTGGAAGTGTTGGATTAGATTGATTATACTTGTTGACACGATCGTTAATGCGTGAAAGGAAAGTATTTAATTTCTCTTCACTACAATTCTCAATAATAGCAAGAAATTTATTTCCACCATTACGTCCGACAAATGCAATGTTCACGGAAGAATTTTGCAAGATACTGGAAAATTCACGAATCAGTTCGTTACCTTTCATGTGGCCTCGTTCCTGATTCACTTGCATCAAATTGGATAATTCAAACATAACACTGCAGATATGTGGTGGCATTGGTTTATCCAAATACTTCTCAATCATTGCATCACAGCTAAATCTGTTAGCAATGCCAGCGACTGGATCAGAACAAACTGCATAATCCAATTCTTGATAATCCTTCTTCAACGTAGAAAATAAGCTGAAATCAAAGAAAATAAACAAGAAAGAGATTCCACATACAGCCCATAATAAAGTGCAGAGCATGCGGATATGTGGATTGGTTGCAATCATGTGATACAACTCCTGATCCGTCAGCACAAGATATAGGCCAGCGCCTGCCAAAACAATGAAAATAATCAATTGAATGGTTTTAAATAAATTAAACTTCTTCATCTAGGTATCCCTCCCCGTGAGTGAATGTATAATTTCATAATATTGTACATACAAAAAGAGAAAAAAATCAAGGGGAAAAGGAAAAACTTTTTGTAAACATTGTCAGGAATTTATTTTTAAGAAATTATTTAAACTTTTTATGTAAAACCTATGTAAAATATGGTCCTTTTTCATAAACCACAGACTCTTATAATATAGAAGGACGAAATCTGACCTTTTGTAAAGGAAACGGTCAAAGGCCTAGGGAAAATATTTCTTTCAAAGGGGACTAGCCCCTGCAAAGAGAAGCAGTTCCTATCAAGGGAAACATTTCCAATAAAGAGAAACATTTTCAACAAAGGAAAATATTTTTAATTAACGGAAAACAGTCCCTAAGATTTTATAATTAAATCCAATTTGTACAAAAAAAGGAAGGAGAGATGAACATGAAGAAAAACTTCAAAAGATGGCTGGCATTGATGCTTGCAGTTGTTATGGTAGTCACAACATGTATGACACATACAGATGGCTTCCTTCGTGCCACAGATGGCGCTGAAACAGAAACTGCACAGACAGTTGATGTACCCGCAGATCCAGCTGTCACCAATACAACGGATGGAGAGGGTGCAGTGACCCCTGATGCCCAGGGCGAGACCAATCCACAGTTATCCGAGCCAACACAGGAGGTGCAGGAAATCGTTATTCCAAAACAAGAACCTGCAGCGGTTGGAACAGAAGGAGAAACAACAGAGACAACAGAGACAACAGTTAACGACGGTACAGCTGATGAAAATGCAGCGGCAAATGAAGCTACTGCTAATGGCGGTTCTGCTGACGGAACAGCTCCAGCTGATGGCAATGCAACAGAAACTGTAGCTCCAACAGAGAAAACAGAAGGCCAGGAAGTAGAAGTCGTTCCTTCAGATAAAAAAGAAAATCTCTATAATGTTGTTTTCCATAAACCAGCAGTAAATGGTGGAAAACTCTATGTGTGGGAAGAAGGACAGAAAAAAGAAGAAGCTTCCTATAAAGATGGAAAATTTGTCAAAGAAGTAAAAGAAGGCACAACACTTTGCTTCGAAATCAAAACAACTGAAAACTTCTCAGTAGAAAAAGTAACAGACAAATCCGGTCAGGAAATCAAACCTGAGAAAGCAACAAAAAAATCTTCTGTATATAAAATGGTAGTGGAAGGAGAAAAAGAAATTACTATATTATATAAGGAAGAAACTAAGAATTTAGAGGATAAAGAAATAGCTACATTCCAAAAGGAAGAAACTAAGCCAGTACAGGAAATGGCAAGAGTACCGAGAAAGGATGTAAAATATGAATTAAGGGAAGCTACGACAGGGAATGATACACTACCAACAATAAGAGATGGACATGGGGCTGAATATGGTGGCGGTGATGCTCCTAATACACGTCCAGAATCAGGTTATATTGTTGCAGAAGAGGGAGTTCCGTTTCGATTAAATGCATCAAATCTTTTTGGTCTTTATGAGTTTGATGCCACTATGAATATACATCCAAGCGGAGGTATAGATGTACGGGAGACACATTGGACGTTTTCATATGCTGAAACGAACAATGAAAGAGCATATATATATGCATTTTTAATTAAGGACGGTGAATTATATTATACAACAGATCGAAACTGGGATCAAACATCTGCTTGGAAGCCTTATGTGTTATGGGGGACGACACAAGTTACGTTTAGATATAGTGTCGAACGACCAGGATATGATATTTCTGTAGTACAATATTGGGGAAATGGAAATACAGCAGGAATACCAGAAGTAGAACGACTAGAAACTACGCTTAACGCTAATATAAAGATAGCTAGTGAGGGATCATTACAAAAGAAAGGCTATAAATTTGTTGGATGGACTAATAATCCAGATGGTAACGGACAAATATATGAACCGGGCGATACTTATAATGTAGGTAATGCCTTACTTACTCAGTTCTACGCAAAATGGGAGAAGGAAGCTGAGAACTATAGTGTAACGTTCGATAGTCAAGGTGGAACATTTGTTGAATCTCAAACAATTGAGTCTGGAAAAAAAGCAACTGAACCAAAACCAGATCCTACAAAGGATGGATACAAATTTATAGGATGGTATTTAGATAATCAGAAATATAATTTTAATACAGCTGTGACAAAAAATATTACTTTAACAGCGAAATGGGAAAAGGACTTCAGCAAGACAAAGATATTAAAGTATACAGTAGAGCATGTCATCGAAGGAAAAGAAGAACCAGAAGCAACACAAGATTACACAGAAACAGTCTGGATCAATGCAGAAAATAAGATTACAATCCAGGAAGGAAGTGTAGATGCAAAAGAGTATAAAGGCTACAAGCTTGAATCAATGAGTCCGTCTGTAAAAGCCGGAGACAAAGTGCCAAGCGGAACAGAGATTGTACTTACATATACAAGAGATGATGAACAGACAAAAACATTGAAGTATACGGTAAAACATGTGGTAGCTGGAGAAGAGAAAGATACAAAAGAGTATACAGAGACAGTATGGGTGAACGAAGACGATAACCTTGTAGTGAAGGAAGGAAGTCTCGCCCACAAGGATTACAAAGGCTATAAATATGACAATATGACACCGGAAGTAAAAGAAGGGTCAGAAGTAAAAAATGGAACAGAAATCACATTAAACTATGTGAAAGATGAAGACCAGACACAGGATACATCTTATACTGTAAAACATGTAGTAGACGGTGTGGAGAAGACAGAGGATACAAAAGAGTATACAGGGAAAGCATGGATCAACGACAAGAATCCGATGATCACAATCCAGGAAGGAAGCTTGGCATCAAAAGAATATACAGGTTATAAATTAGGAAGTGTTTCTCCGGAAGTGAAAGAAGGAGAGCAGGTACCAAGTGAATCTATTATTACATTAACTTATGTAAAAGATGATGCAAAGACAAAGACATTAAAGTATACAGTAGAGCATGTCATCGAAGGAAAAGAAAAACCAGAAGCTACACAGGATTACACAGAAACAGTCTGGATCAATGCAGAAAATGAGATTACAATCCAGGGAGGAAGTCTCGCCCAGAAAACATACAAAGGCTATAAATATGACAGCATGACACCGGAAGTGAAAGTAGGAGATAAGGTAAAAAATGAATCTACAATCACTCTGAAGTATGTAAAAGATGAAAGCCAGACGAAAGATCTAAAGTATACAGTAAAACATGTGGTAGCTGGAGAAGAGAAAGCTGCAAAAGAGTATACAGAGAGAGTGTGGGTAAACGAAGACAATAACCTTACAGTACAGGAAGGAAGTCTTGCAAAGAAAGAGTATAAAGGTTATAGGTTTGATAGTATGACACCGGAAGAAGTGAAAGAGGGGTCAGAAGTAAAAGATGGAACAACCATTATACTGAATTATGTAAAAGATGAAAACCAAACACAGAAAACATCTTATACGGTAAAACATGTGGTAGCCGGAAAAGAGCAGAAGGAAGATACAAAGACTTACACAGGAGAAGCATGGGTCAATGATGAAAATCCAGAAATTGAGATCCAGGCGGGAAGTGTAGATGCGAAAGAGTATAAAGGCTACAAGCTTGAATCAATGAGTCCGTCTGTAAAAGCCGGAGACAAAGTGCCAAGCGGAACAGAGATTGTACTTACATATACAAGAGATGATGAACAGACAAAAACATTGAAGTATACGGTAAAACATGTGGTAGCTGGAGAAGAGAAAGATACAGAAGAGTATACAGAGACGGTTTGGGTGAACGAAGACGATAATCTTGTAGTAAAGGAAGGAAGTCTTGCCCCAAAAACATACAAAGGCTACAAGTTTGACAGTATTACTCCAGCAGTATCTGAAGGAAGCGAAGTAGCAAACAAAACAGTAATCACATTAAATTATGTGAAGAATGAAGATGAGACAAAGACATTAAAGTATACAGTGGAGCATGTCATCGAGGGAAAAGAACAACCAGAGGATGTACAGGATTACAAAGAAACAGTCTGGATAAATGCAGAAAATGAGATTACAATCCAGAAAGGAAGTCTTGCACAGAAAACATACAAAGGCTATAAATATGACAGCATGACACCAGAAGTGAAAGTAGGAGATAAGGTAAAAAATGAATCTACAATCACTTTGAAGTATG
>Mya_p2__coassemble_1667_pt1 | contig 10738 bp, 8 predicted proteins | sample Mya_p2__metabat2_high_PE_023 | metagenome-assembled genome bin Mya_p2 | reverse complement strand
TAAAAAACCTACGTTTTTCTACAGGGGACGTTCTTTAATTTACAATTTTATAATATTCTCTTGCTGTGATTGCGTATACGATTGCATAAAATACTGCAAAGACACAAATCGTGACTGCCGTACACATCATGTACAGTGGTGCATTTGTGAAATTTAATGTATGTAATAATTTATTTACAATACGAAATGCGACTACATTGTGAATGATTGCTGTAACCAATGGAAGAAAGAATACAATCAACACCTGGCTTCGGATAGATTGTTTCACTTCCATTCTGCTCATCCCTACTTTCTGCATGATCTGGTAACGCTCCCGATCATCATATCCTTCCGAAATCTGTTTATAATAAATGATTAATACGGTAGCCATCAGGAACATCACACCTAGATAAATTCCGATAAACAAGAGCACGCCATATAATTCATAAAATGTTTTCTCGCCCATCACACGGCTTTCAAAAAATACATCTTCATACTGTTGCGAAATAGCTTTCTGTAACGCATTGACGGCAGATTGCTTTGCATCTTTTAATTCCTCTTTTTTACTCATGTCTGCATTTTCAATCTTGTCTGCTGCCGTCATGTCAAATCTAAATCGAGTCGTATAAGCAACCGGAACTGCATTTTCAATGGAATTCTGAAGATCCATGATTTCCTGCACATGAGCCCGATCAGAAAGAATTACATAATATCCATCCACGGTTGCATTTCCTTCATTCTTCTCTGCTCTGATTTTATCCAATACATCTTTAACTTTATAAGTCTTTTCTCCAATTTTCACTGTTGGATAGTCAAATCCATTTTGCGTGTAAATAAACACTTCATCTTCATTCAACGTTTCTTTCACATGTTCCATCTCATTGTAATCCCCCACGGACATCAATGTGAGATCACAAACATTTCTTTTGGTATAATCCGTCACGGATCCAAGTACAAATTTCTCTTTCTCTTTTAATGCCGTCACCCATGTTCCATGGAACACAACTGGATTTTCCATATCCAATCCTTCTTTTCCTAACTCATCCTTTACAATTTGTTCAATCTGTTCTGTTTTATCATCATTTTCAAACGCAGTAATAAGCGACACTTCTTGCGGAAAACGGTAGTCCAAGATATCTTCCATTCCGATGTATAAAGAAAATGTAGTAGATATCATAACAAGCACCATGGTACTTAAAATACAAATGTTTGCAAGACCTGCTGCATTTTGTTTCATGCGATAGATCATGCCAGAAACTGCTGTAAAATGATTCGTCTGATAATAGTATTTTTTATTTTTCTTCAACATTTTCAAGACAGCAATACTTCCTGCCGTAAACAGCACATAAGTTCCAATGATAACACAGATAACAGCGATAAAAAATCCTCCAAGTGCCTCCAGTGGTTTTTCTACGACAATTGTAATTCCATATCCAATCGCAATCGTCACAACGCCTACGATAGTAAGGAGCCATTTAGTTTTTGGTTCTTTTTCTCCCTGATTTCCTGCGTGTAACAGTTCAATTGGATTAGCGAGACGAATCTGCATCAGGTTATAGATTAAGATCACACTAAAAATGATAACAAACAACAGAACTGTCTGCTGAATGGCAATTCCGGATATCGAAAAATGAATTCCTAAGTCGTATCGAAGTAGCTTTTGTAATAACAGATACATCAATTTGCCGAATACAATTCCTGTAAGAAGTCCAGCACTCAGACTAACAATCATCACAATGGCTGTTTCCACGATCAACATTTTAGCAATGTGACTTTTTCCCATTCCAAGAATATTATACACACCAATTTCTTTTTTCCTTCGTTTAATCAAAAAACTGTTTGTATAAAATAGAAAAATCACTGCAAATACAACGATCACACCGACCGCATATTCCAATAACAATTTTAGGCTTACATTGGTAATCTCGTCCGTCTGGCTCAGTGCATTCATGATATAAAACATCATCACTGTTAACACAGAAGTTAGAATATAGGGTACATATGTTTTGTGGTTATTTTTCAAGTTGGTCCAGGCAAGTTTTGTATAAATAGAGCTACTCATTGCCTTCACCCCCTGCCTGAAGAACCGTCAACGTATCGGAAATTTTCTGATACATTTGCTCATTAGTAAGATTTCCGCGATACAATTGATGAAACACTACACCATCTTTAATGAACAGGACTCTTTTGGCAGTACTTGCTGCTTTCACACTATGTGTTACCATAACGATAGTTTGACCATCGTCGTTGATCGTATGGAACAGAGTCAACAATTCGTCTGCTGCTTTGGAATCCAAGGCTCCTGTTGGCTCATCAGCCAGAATTAACTGTGGCTTTGAAATCAGTGCCCGTGCTACTGCTGCCCTTTGCTTCTGTCCTCCAGATACTTCATATGGAAACTTATTTAGCAGCGTTTCAATCCCAAGCTTCTGCGCAATCGGATGAATCTTCGCTTCCATTTCTTCATATTTTCTTCCGGATAATACCAACGGAAGAAAGATATTGTCCTTAAGACTAAACGTGTCCAAAAGATTAAAGTCCTGAAACACAAACCCCAAATTTTGACGCCGAAAAGCTGCCAGTTCTTTTTCTTTGATCCCGCTTAAATCTCTCCCTTTTAAATAAACTTTTCCGCTGTTTGGTCGATCTAATGCCGCCAATATATTTAACAACGTGGTCTTACCTGAACCGGACTCTCCCATAATTGCTACATATTCTCTTTCTTCAACAGAAAAGTTTACATTTTTTAATGCTTCCACTTGATTTCCACCGAATCGTGTTGTATAAACCTTTTTCACATTTTTAACTTCTAATAATGCCATTTTTAACATTCCTTTCTTCTACATTTGCTTTTTGCAAGTCTCATTATAGAAAAAAGGAAAATGCACTACCATTGATTTGGATGACATTTTCCTTTGCAAACTTACACTTTTGTCACATTCCATTTTGAGAAAAAACACTTCATAAATGCGAACCTGTATCCTCGAAATCTCTTATCACTTTTTGGTTACTCTACTTGAATTTCTTCTTGTTCCAAGTGAATCATCACTTTTGTCCCATGATCAATCTCAGATTCCATACGGATTGATAAATGCAACTGATCCAAAATACATTTACATAAGTAAAGCCCAATCCCTGTAGACTTTTTGTCACAATGTCCATTGTAACCAGTGAATCCACGTTCAAACACTCTCGGTAGATCATCTGGCCAGATGCCGATTCCTGTATCTTCAATGACAAGCTCACCCTTCTCTACGTAAATGCTTATCGTTCCTTCTTTCGTATATTTCAACGCATTGGATAACAATTGCTCAATCACAAAGACGAACCATTTGTCATCGGTGACTACTTCCATGTTCAGTGGCTGATAATCCAAACCGATTTTCTTTAAGATAAACATTTTCGAATACTTTCGAACCGCCTGCTTTACCATCTCATCAAGTGCATGCCGTTCGAAGCGAAGGTCCGAACTCATTTCTTCCATGCGTAGGTAAGTCAACACCATTTCCACGTATTGCTCGATTTTAAACACTTCCTGCTTCATGTCACGTACAGAAAGTTCCTCTGATTGCAAAAGTACATGAAGCGCTGCGATCGGTGTCTTGATCTGATGTACCCACATCCCATAATAATCTTTCATCTCTTGTCTAGAAATGTAAACGACTGATTCTAGTTCCTGCATCTTGTCTTCCAACTTTTTCAACATTTCCTGATAACAGATTTCCACCCTGTCTTCACTCTCCGGAAATGTATCACTGTCGATTCTTTCTTGCTTGACAAGATCATCTACAATTTTCACTTTCTTCGCATATTTAAACAAATCAAAAACAACAAATGCAACCAACAATGTAAATGTAATGATAAAGGCATACACTGGTGCATCCATCGGTACTCCATATAAAGCGAAGATTCCAAAATATACAATTGTAAACAGCAGATATCCGATCAAACCTGCTTTTCTCTTTTTAAAATAATTTTTTATTGTATTCATACGTCTTTCTTCTAATCTAAAATATATCCGATTCCCTTCTTCGTCCGGATCCAATCGCCTACTCCAATCTGCTCCATCTTCTTTCGAAGTCGTCCTACATTAACAGTCAATGTATTGTCATCAATAAATTCATCACTTTCCCAAAGTCGTCCAATGATCTCGTCTCTGGAGATAACTTTGCCTGCATTTTCCATTAAAATCTGTAAAATCTTAAATTCATTTTTTGTCAATTCCTGTTTCTTATCTTCAAACGTCACAACAGTATCGTTCAGATTCAACAATAGACCTCGATGTTCCATGACACCAACAGATCCTTGAAAAGAATAGGCTCTTCGCAGGATCGCCTGGACTTTCGCCGTTACTACGTTCAAATCAAAGGGCTTTTCAATAAAATCATCCCCACCCATATTCATAGCCATAACGATATTCATATTGTCGTTAGCAGAGGACAGGAATATAATCGGAACCTTGGAAATCTTTCGAATTTCTTGACACCAGTGAAAGCCATTGAAATAAGGCAACATAATATCCAGCAACACCAACTGTGGATCACAGTCTACAAATTGATCCAGAATATTTTTAAAATCCGTGACAATGGTTGCTTCGTATCCCCACTTTGTCAAATGGGATGCCAGTCCCTCCGCGATGACCTGGTCGTCTTCTATAATTAAAATTTTATACATATTCTTCACTCCAACTATCCTACATTTCTTTTTATTATAACAAAAAATCCAGCAGAGGAGAAAGTTTCATTCTCATCCTGCTGGATTTTTCTTCATTCATTTCCCAAAGACATTGGTTCCATAAATGTTCTGTTTTTTACCTACATTCCTGCAATCTGAAGCGGAGTCAACATTGTTTTCATATTCATTACCTCCTACAGAGTTCTTGCCACCTCAAATCCTTCTGCAATGGCATCGATTGCACGTCTCGCCGCTTTTGCATCACCAATTGTATAGCATGGAATCTGTTTTTCTTCGCATACATCTATCAAATCTTTTGAATCATTTGATTTGAATCCAACTGCAAATACCGCACTGTCACATGGAACAATGTTTCCGTCCTCTAAGAGGATTCCTTCTTCTGTGAATTTACATACTTTGCTGTTTGGAAGAAGTTTTACCTGGAGCTGATTCATTTTCATCATGACCGCGATTTTACGTAAGCTTCCAAGGTCACTTCCGATGCTGTCTTTCATTTCCAGAATTGTGACTTCACATCCATCAGATGCAAGTGTATCCGCTGTTTCCAGACCTACAAGTCCTCCACCGATGACTACAACTTTTCCTTTTGGACATACTTCGTGTCTTAATACTTCAGGTGCAGATGTATGTGGAAGAAGGTCCATTCCGTCCAGATTAATCTCGATCGGTGAGGAACCGATTGCCAAGATCACTGCATCTACGTCTGCTTCTTTTATCATCTGTGCATCTACTTTTGTATTCTTATGAACAGTTACACGTTTCTCAATCTGCTTACCCATCTCCATAGCAGCCTGTTTCATCTCTGCCTTTCCAGGAGCCTCTCCTGCAAGAAGGAATTCTCCACCTAATACATCAGAAGCTTCAAACAAAGTCACTTCGTGACCACGCTCATTGAGGATATTGGCAGCTTCCATACCGGCAACTCCGCCACCGATGACCCATACTTTCTTAGCTGTTACTGCCGGACTTAGATCGTACTCTGCCTCATGACCGATCATTGGATTTCTTAAACATGTAATGTGTGGGCGATTTACTACGTCTGTAAATCCATCGTAACATCCCTGGTTACATCCGACACAGTGTACGATCTCGTCTACTTTACCTTCACATGCTTTATTTGCGAACTCTGGATCAGCAAGCTGTGCTCTTCCCATTACGACCATATCTACTTTTCCTTCGGAAATGATCTTCTCCGCCAGTTTAGCAGTATTGATTCGACCAACACCTACGGTCAGCATGCCAGTTTCTTTTTTGATCTTCGCTGCATTTTCCACGTTAAATGCATTTGGCACATCAATCGGTGGTACTTCATACATAGATGCAGCTGTGATGATATTTCCACGAGATACATCTAAAACATCTACGCCATGTTCTTTTGCGATTTTACAGAAACGGATTGTGTCCTCAATCGTCATACCGTTTTCCAGCATATCATCCTGTGCATCGATACGGATAAACAATGGCATTCCTTCTGGAATATTGCGACGGATCTCATCGATGACCTCCAATGGGAATCTGCATCTGTTATCAAAACTTCCACCATACTCATCTTCTCTGTGGTTGAATCCACCACTTAAGAAAGAGTGTGGCAAATAGTTGTGTGCCAAGTGGAATTCCAAACAATCATATCCTGCTTCTACCGCTCTTGCCGCAGCTTTTCCATAGCATGCAATCACTTCTTTGATCTGTTCTTTGGAAATGCCTTTGATCGTATGAGGACCAAACTGCATATCAGATACAACAAGCATCTGTGCTTTTGGATCCATACATGCAGCGATTGATCCCTGCCACAACTGGATTCCCGCTTTTCCACCATTCTCATGAATGGCATCTGTTAATTTCTTATGACCTTCAATAAAGCAATCTTCACTAATAGATACAAAATGTGCTGGTGCACTTGGTGTATGTACGGCAGCAACCTCAACGATATTCAGGCCACATCCACCCTTTGCTCTTGCTGCATGATAAGCAACAAGCTTATCTGTTACAGCTCCATTTTCATCTGCCATTCTTGTTCCCATAGCTGGTAAAATAATTCTGTTTTTGAGCTCCATATCACGTATTTTGATCGGAGCAAATACATGTTCAAACATTCTTTCACACCTCCGGTATTTTGATTTCATTATAATTCAGAGGAGTAAAAATAGATATGCAGATTTTAACATATCATTATCATTTATATACTAGTTCTGTTTTCCATGAATATACGATTTGAATTCACTTGGGGTCTGGTTCATGTATTTATAAAAGCTTCTTTGGAAAGAAGATATACTTCCAAATCCCACATCACTGCTGATCTGTGTGATTGTTTCCTCGGTAGCCGTCAGATAGCTACATGCGATACGAATACGGATTTCTTCCAGTAACTCCTGCACCGTCCGTCCAAAGGCCGCTTTCACTCTTCGTTCAATCAAATGTTCCTTCTTTCCTAACGCCTCTTCCATGTCTGACATTTCAAATGGATGCTGATAATTCAGCAAAAGATAGACTAACATCTGAAGTGCCTCTTCCTCCGCATGCATCTGTACCCCGTCTCCAATGTTCTGGGTCTGATACTCCCGAACACTGACATTCATATAGCGTTTAAATACACGATAAAAATCTTCCAGATTATTAAAGCCCAGGTAGTCACTGATGTATTGTGTGTTCAAATCCGGGAAATGCAATAACGCACAGGCGTTGAACACTTTTCCCATCTTCTGTAACTGAAAAAATGTATAACCACATGCTCTTACGATTTTGCGATTCAATGTCACTGGTGTCATTCCTTCTGCCTTTGCATACTCCTCCAAAGGAACTGTTTTACTTGTATCCAGGATCACACGCTGAATGACACTCCACACTGGATCCTTCTGGCCTTCGAAATATTTTCTCCGCTCCATGGCATACCTGCAATACAATGCATGGAGCTGCATTGCAAGATAAATCTCCATATTTTGAACGAGGAACTTCTCTTCCTCCGTCTCCTCTAGCAATTCTTCTAATACTCGTTCCACACGCTTCTTCTCTTTTTCATTCAAGTACAAAACTGGTGGGACACCGTACATCAACAATTCATTTTCATTGGCTTCGTGTTGCTCAAAACACAAGAACATGAACAACCCGATATGAAACGAAACCTTTATACAATGAAGTGGTTTTCGAATCTCGTTCATTTCATAAAAGTGATGCATATACAGGCAGAAAAAACTTCCTTCCTGTAATTGGAATGTTTCCCCATTGACCGAAATGTCTGCATCTCCACTTTTCACATAATACAATTCCGTCATCTCATGAAACTTCTGCTCCACCGGCTTTTTAATCAGCTTTTCTGAAACATGAATCTGCTTTTCTCGTAAATTGTAATAATCACTTCACGTAAACCAGTCCTTCTGATACCACATTCTTTCTTCCCTTCCAAAACACGATATTTTCCAACTTCCATCAGAACAATCTCGCTATTGCTTCCAATCCGCATTGGCATCTGGAAAAATCCTGCGCCAGATGAAATGACACTATATGTATCTTGCTCCTTATGGAATCCATAATATTCCTCTTTTCCATAGGCCATCTTTGTAAATACATTAGCTGGAAAAAACTGTCCCTTGTGGGTATGTCCACAAACAATCAAATCCATCTGCTCTGCAGCCGCCTCTTTAATTCCAAGTGGATTGTGGTCTAAAACGATCTTCGGTTTTGTTCCATTCACAATCGCTGAATGGGCAGACAACATTTCTTCCAATCCTTTTCTATTCGGATTGGTCGTAATATCATCTCTTCCCACAAGTACAAAATGCTCCGTCTCCAGTACATCATCTACCAAAAAATGAATCTTAGCATTTTGATAAAAGTCACGAATCTCTGTAGACAAAGAATTCGGATCATGATTGCCAAGTACAGCATATACGCCCTCTTTTGCCCGAAATCCTCGCAATATATCTGCGATACGTACCTTGTCACAATAACGAAATGCATCCACATCAAATAAGTCACCTGCGATCAGAATCTGATCCGGATGAAGTTCATTTACCTTAGATACGATTTTTTCCAGCTGCTGAAAATCCACAAAAGTTCCCACATGGATGTCACTTAATAAAACGATATTTTGTCGTTGTTCACAACCCTTCAATTCCATCTCATACTTTTTCACATATAATTTCTTTGCGTGGATAAACCCATAACAGGTAACTCCAATAGAGCAAAGCATTGGCAGCAGATACCACTGCTCCTTCTCAATATGGAACAGGAGATTCGCAAGATCATATATCCACAAACTTAAAACAAGATACAGCAAGAAACAAAGAACCACACTGCAGATCAAGTACAGTGTTCTCGTACTTTTCTTCTCTTTTCCGCACTTTGTATACAACAACATATATCCTGAAAATACGAACAAGATGACAAAAATAACAATCTTAAAATCATGATCCGTAAATGCGAAGATCATTCTTCCCATTCGATTTGACACATAAAATACGGATAATACCGAAAATAAAAGGAACAGAATCTCGAATCCTTTCCCACGAATAAAATGACCAAATGCCTTCATGCTATTCAACCTCTTTTCCTGCCTGCGCACGTTCACTCAATGTCATTTCCATGGATCCCCCCGTTCCACTTTTCACACATCTTTTTTGTTTTAGTTTCTATAAGTATCATTACATCCCGTATTGCATCCGCCATTGCAACTGCATTCTTTTGTGAAGATTCCGAACAACACCCATCCGATCACCCCCATATAAATCATGGAAACGATTGGATCTGAATAGCATCTTCTGTAATGAAGTCACCTAATTCTCACAACAAGATGGCTTTTCTCGTCCTGCAACAATATTAATCACCACTGCCATCATAATGATGGTAGCTCCCAACAAAGCATATTTTCCAACTTTTTCTCCATAAAAAAGATATACCCATACTGGATTTAAAATTGCTTCTAATAGACCAATCAATGATGCACTTACCGGACTAGTCAACTGAGATCCTTTTGCAAACAATACATATGCCAATCCGACCTGAACAGCACCAAGCACGATCAAGGCTGCAATTCCTACACCATCCAACTTCCAAACATTTCCAAGAAATGGAATGGAAATTAAAAAGGACAATCCAAAGGCAATCATACTGGAATCTTCACTGCTTGATCCTGGAAGTGAATTCACAAAAAAGACTCCTGAGAAGCAAACACCCGCACAAATTGCAATTATATTTCCTGCCAATTGGCCACCACCTAACTGATCAAGGAAGAACAAAATCATTCCTCCAAATGCCATTAAAACAACCAAACATTGGTGTTTCTTTGGCAATGTCTTACGATAGATACAATCCCAGATCAGCACAAAGATTGGAGCTGTATATTGTAATACAATTGCATTTGCTGCAGTTGTCATTTTATTTGCAATCACATATAAGAAATTCGTGAGCACAAGACAAAGCGCTGCTAAAATAATTTTACCATTCATCTTTACTTTAAAACTTCTTCTATAAATCCAAAAGAAGAGTAATGCAATCAAAGATCTAGCTCCATTGATCGCAATTGCATTACCTGGAATATATTTAATGAGCAAACCTCCTGTTGACCACAGAAGTGCCGTCACTAAAATATACAAATTCCCTTTGGTTTTGTTACTCATTTGTTTTGTTCCCTCCTCATTCACATGCTACATGTTGGCTTGCATAATCATACTTATCCCTCTTTTTCTATATGATTTTCTTGTAAATCTGCAAAGCCTCTATGATATTACCACATTCAATCTAGAATTCCAATATGGAAAGTCCATAGTTTCCGCCTATTGCTTACATGAAACTAGTAATGAAAATTTCCAATCCAATCAAAATTAAAATAGTTCCGCCCAAAATCCCAGCTTTTCCTGCTAATTTTGTACCTGCTTTTTTTCCGATTCCAAGTCCTACATAACAAATCACAAATGTCACAATTCCAATCAAGAAACAAGCAAATAAGGCTTCCACTACATTGTAGTTTGAAATTGTAAATCCAACAGAAAGTGCGTCGATGGATGTTGCAACACCGTGAATCAGTAGCCCTTTGATTCCAACTGCTGGCGTATCTTCTTCCTCGATATTT
>Mya_p2__coassemble_1631_pt1 | contig 10955 bp, 11 predicted proteins | sample Mya_p2__metabat2_high_PE_023 | metagenome-assembled genome bin Mya_p2 | reverse complement strand
AAAACGACCCGTAGCCGAAGAGTAGAGCTACGTGTAAAAAGTTAAGTTGTGAGGCCTGCTCCCGTAGCCGATAACCACTGCTACGTGTAGAAAGTTGAATTAGGCGAGAAAGAGCGGTAGTGAGTTGAGGAAGCTACGGTGCCGTGGGAAGCTTTTTCAAAACGACCCGTAGCCGAAGAGTAGAGCTACGTGTAGAAAGTTAAGTTGTGAGGCTTACTGCCGTAGCCTATAACCACTGCTACGTGTAGAAAGTTGAATTATATGAGAAAGAGCGGTAGTGAGTTGAGAGAGCTACGGTGCCGTGGGAAGAATTATAAAAAAACTACCGAAACATAAGGCGCTCCGGTAGTTTTCTAATCCAAAACTTATTTAAACTAAGATTTTTGTTTCATTTTTTTGATGACTTTCAGTCGTGTGAATTCTTCTCTTTCTTTTTCTTCCAATGCGTTTGTAATGGAGTATACAAGGTTCGTATACATTGGAATGGTGATGTTTTGAAGGGCGTTCGCACGTTTCTGTGTCTTTTTGATGTTGCTCGCCAGACGGTAGGCTGCGTTTTCCACCATGGAAAGTTTCACCGTCAAGTCTTTTACTTTTTGGAATGCTTTTGTGGCTGCATCAATAGATTCTCTTGTTGTGCTAAAGGAGTACGTTGGCATTTCGTTGGCCGGTGTGTACTTTACATGAGGAATCTCGGTTCCCATGATGCTTCGTGTCTGGATTGTGATAGAGTTCTCAATCGGTACAGTGTAAGCAAGCTGGGATACCATGCTAATACCGTGTTCGATATTAGCACGTTGCAGGCATTCGTAAGCATAGGTAAAGGTGGAATCGATTTCATTCTGAATGTCGCGGGCTTCGTCGATTAAGTTCATGAGCTCGCGGATCAGAATATTCCGCTTTTTGTCCATCAAATCATAGCCTTGTTTTGCAAGGGTCAATGAGTTTTTGGCGAGCATTAAATTTCCTTTTGTGGGAAATGTACGCGGGTCCATGGAATCCCTCCTTTATTAGTCTTCTTTTACCGTTGGCTTATAGTATTTAGCAAGAATCTTTGTATCTACACGGTCTAGCTCTTCTTTTGGAAGAAGTCCTAACAGTTCCCAACCAAGATCAAGAGTTTCCTCAATCGTACGGTTTTCTGTCTGTCCCTGACCAATGTAGCGTGTCTCGAATTCTTTACCAAATTCCAAATATTTTTTATCGATAGGAGATAATTCGTCTTCACCGATAACGGAAGCTAAGTTACGAGCTTCTCCTACCTTTGCGTAAGCAGCGAAGAGCTGGTTGGCAAGGTCTTGATGATCTTCACGAGTATATCCGGCACCGATTCCGTCCTTCATCAAACGTGAAAGTGATGGAAGGATATTAATTGGTGGGTAAACGGACTGGCCATGAAGACCACGATCCAGTACAATCTGACCTTCTGTGATATATCCAGTTAAGTCAGGGATTGGATGTGTGATATCGTCGTTTGGCATAGTCAAGATTGGAAGCTGTGTTACAGATCCATTGACACCTTCTACAATACCAGCACGTTCGTAAATGGTAGCAAGTTCACTATACAAATATCCTGGGAAACCTTTACGAGATGGGATTTCTCCTTTGGAGGAGGAAACCTCACGCATAGCTTCTGCAAATGAAGTCATATCTGTCAAGATTACAAGGATATGCATGTTACATTCAAAGGCAAGGTACTCTGCAGTTGTAAGAGCAACCTTTGGTGTGATCAAACGTTCCACAACCGGGTCATTTGCAAGGTTCAGGAACATAGCAACGTGGTCAGAAACGCCGCTTTCCTCGAAGGTACGGCGGAAGAAATCTGCAACGTCGTGTTTAACACCCATAGCGGCAAATACGATACCAAACTGTTCTCCAGAGTTGTCTCCAAGAGAAGCCTGTTTCACAATCTGAGCCGCTAACTGATCGTGTGGAAGACCATTTCCAGAGAAAATAGGAAGCTTCTGGCCACGAATCAGTGTTGTCAGTCCGTCAATTGCGGAAATACCAGTACGAATGTAGTTTCGTGGGTATTCACGGCGAACTGGATTCAGTGGAAGTCCGTTGACATCACGTTTTAAAGTGGAGGTCAGTGGACCGAGGTCATCGATTGGCTGGCCGATACCGTTAAAAGTACGTCCCAACATATCAGGAGAAAGTGCAATCTCCATTGGGTGACCAGTGAGTCGAGTATGTGTGTTTACAAGAGACATATTTTCAGATCCTTCGAAAACCTGGATAACTGCTTTGTCTTCATAAATCTCTACAATACGTCCTAATTTTCGTTCGGAGCCGTTTACGACAAATTCTACGATCTCATCGAAAAACGCGTCCTGAACGCCCTCTAGCGCGATCAGAGGGCCGTTGATACTGCTTAAGCCTAAATATTCAATTGACATGTATCATTTCCCTCCTTATGCATTCTTTTCCAGCACACGCTGGTAGAAATCATCAATATCTTTGTGGTACTGTGCAAACATTTCCAAACGGTCATTTGGTACATCGTATTTGATGGCGATGACTTTTTCGAAAATGTTCTCGGATTTGAGCACGCTCATTGGGTGGCCCATTGTGACGAGAGCACGGCATTGTTTGTACAAATACAGGATGGTGTCCATCATGAGGAACTGCTTCTCCATGGAGACACAAGTATCATCCTTGTGGAATGCGTTCTGCTGCAAGAATCCAAGACGGATTACACGAGCAATTTCCAAAATCAGTTTCTGGTCATCTGGCAGAACGTCGCTACCAATCAATTTTACGATCTCAAGCAAGCTGCTTTCTTGGTTGAGAAGTCCCATAATACGGTTACGGTAGTCTACGAATTTTGGAGACACATGATCCTGATACCATGGAGAAAGGTCGCCCAAGTATTCGCTGTAACTTGTCAGCCAATGGATGGCTGGGAAATGTCTAGAGTAGGCAAGGCTCTTATCCAATCCCCAGAAGCAACGTACAAAACGTTTTGTATTTTGAGTAACTGGCTCAGAGAAGTCACCACCCTGTGGAGATACCGCTCCAATGATAGAAACAGAACCGTCTGTTCCATTTAAGTTGTGCATCATACCAGCTCTTTCATAGAAAGCAGACAAGCGAGATGCAAGGTAAGCTGGGAAACCTTCCTCAGCTGGCATTTCTTCCAAACGGCCAGATAACTCACGAAGAGCCTCTGCCCAACGGGAGGTAGAGTCTGCCATGATGGCAACGTCATATCCCATATCACGATAATATTCTGCAAGAGTCAGACCTGTGTAAATAGAAGCTTCACGGGCTGCAACTGGCATATTAGATGTATTTGCAATCAGTGTAGTTCTGTCCATCAAAGGATTGCCTGACTTAGGGTCTGTCAGTTCGCTAAACTCTTCCAAAACCTGAGTCATCTCATTTCCACGTTCGCCGCATCCGATGTAGATAATGATGTCGGCGTCAGACCATTTTGCAATCTGATGCTGAGTCATAGTTTTACCAGTTCCGAATCCGCCAGGGATGGCTGCTGTACCACCTTTTGCGATTGGGAACATGGTATCGATGATACGCTGTCCAGTAATCAGTGGAACAGATGCTGGGAAACGGTGATGAGTAGGACGAGCCGTACGAATTGGCCATTTCTGCATCATAGGGATCTCTTTGCGAGTTCCATCTACAAGTTCCAAAGTAACCAGTGGCTCAAGAATAGTGTATTCTCCATCTGCCACAACATTTACAACGGTTCCTTCTAAATAAGGTGGTACCATACATTTGTGAGTAATGGCACGAGTTTCAGGAACCTCAGCGATGATGTCACCGCCGTGAAGATAATCGCCAACAGAGACGGTCATATGTGTAGACCATCTTTTGTGAGTGTCCAGTGAATCTACGCTGACACCACGTGTGATAAATGCGCCACCTTTATCTGCAATTCGCTCCAAAGGGCGCTCAATTCCATCAAAAATGTTGTTCAGGATACCAGGTGCAAGTGTAACTGATACAGCGTCTCCTGTTGCAGTTACTTCTTCTCCTGGACGAAGTCCTGTAGTTTCCTCGTATACCTGAACGGTAGTCATGTCCTTGTCCAGTGAAATAACCTCACCAACCAATTTTTCATGACCTACATAAACCATTTCAGACATGCGAAATCCAGTATTGCCTTTTAAATAGATGACGGGACCGTTGATTCCGTATATTTTTGCAGTTTTAAGCAATGCCGTCACCTCCTGAGAATAAGAATCTGTCGTATTCATTACGCAGTTGTGTTTTAAATGAGTTATCAATCAAAATGTTGCGGCCACGAATGACTGCGCGAACACCGCCGATGAAGTCTTCGTTGCTTGTCAAAAGTGTCACGCCAGTTGCATCTTCCAAAGCGGATTTTTTGGATTCATCCGATGGATTGATGTAAATTGTGATTTTGTCTTCATTTGCAAATGCAATGGCATTGTGAATGCATTTGATCAGAAAATCTTCATAGGCATCTGTTTTCATATAATCTTGAAGAAGGTCTAGTGTTTCTTCGAAGATTTTATCTTTTAATGTAAGCTGAATCTTGCTTTGTTTTCGTTTTAATTCAAGCTGTGCCTTTGCAGTTGCTTGATTCAGCTGTTGTCTTGCGTTGACTGTTTCAGCTTTGATGCGAGTTTCAGACTGCAACAAAGCTTCCTCTTTATGATCTTCCAGAACTTTTTCCAGAGCTGCGCGGTAGTTGTCAATGATGGCATTGCCTTCCGCACGAGCCTCCTCCATGGAGACAGCTCGTAAATGTTCAATTTTTTCTTCTAAAGTCAAGAGGAGATCCTCCCTTCATTGTATTTCAACCCGATGTAGTGAGAATCGGCGAATAAATCTTATAATTTAACGCCGATGGCTTCGGTTACGTAAGATGTGATAAAGTCTTTTTTACGGCCGGTTCCGTGTCTGTCAGGAATCTCCACAAGGAGAGGCAGCTTACGTTCCAGACGGAACTGGTCCAGAATATCAGGAAATTCCTTTCCGAACTTTTCCGTCAAAAGAACGATGCCGACAGTTTTGTCTTTCAGAACCTTTTCCAGCGCTTCCTTCAATTCGCTGCGTTCATGTACGACTACGCCGTCCACGCCTGCGAGACGCATTCCTGTGTAGGTATCGACGTTATCACTGATCAAAAACATTTTCATAATTACAGTTTACCAAGGATCATGAAGGAGATGATCAGTCCGTACAGACAAACACCTTCTGCAAGTCCTACGAAGATCAAAGACTTACCAAGTACGCTAGAATCTTCGCTGATTGCTCCAAGAGCTGCGCTTGCAGCACTTGCTACGGCAATACCACCACCGATACAAGATAAACCGGTAACTAAAGCGGCTGCGATATAACCAAGACCTGTTGCCAAAGCTGCTCCATTGTCAGCAGATGCAGCGTGTACCTGTGGTCCACCGAGAAGCATGATAGAAGCGATGGCAAATGCTCCGAAGAAGAAAAATGCGTTTACGCCAATTGTTCTTTTGTAACGTTTTTTGTTTTTCTCACCGATCAGATAATATCCGAAAGGAATGATAATGCTTAATACTAAAGTTGCGATAAGTACGAGTTTTGTTGTCAAAGTCATGATAATTTCCTCCTTAATTTTTCAATATCATGTTTTTAATGTTTTTTGCCTTTTTTCTGAGTAGCTTTTGTATATGGTGTAAATGCACGGCCGGAACCTTTATAGAAACGGCTGAACATCTCGTAATATTCCAGACGAAGTACCTGGATACCAACGATCAGACCTTCCATACCACATACGAACAAGTTTCCAAGAATGACGATGAGCCAGTTTGGATTGCCCTGTTCAACGCCGGCAAGCATCAATACAACTTCCATCATGGCCGCATGGCTGACTGCGAAAGCACCGATACGAACAAAGGAAAGTGTGTTAGAGAAGTAACTGAGCAGTGTTTCGAACAATTCGAAGAATCCCTGTACAAGGAACATTGCTTTTCCTTCTTCCATTTTGTCTGTACGCTTCTGAATCTTTCTTGTCAAAGGTTCTTTGAACAAGATGAGAAGAAGTGGAACACCAAACATGATTGCCATCACAATGGCACCTGGCAACTTATGTCCAGTCATAAACAATACAACTGTTGCTACTACAGAAGCATAGAACACGAGTCCGGCCGCACCGTTTACATCAAACCATGCAGATCCCGGATCATGACTTCGAAGGGCGTTGATAATATGAAGAATCATTGTGAAAATGATTACGCCCATACCGAATGCGACTGCAACAATAAATACAGTATTTAATTTTCCGATAAATGGTAAGGTTGTCATACTGTTAATTGGACGAAGCCATACCGCGTCGATAATGTCTTCGAAGCCGAAAACACTTCCGAACATAAATCCAAAGAATGTAGAGAAGATTCCAGCTGTACCGATGATACCTGCAAGAGGGATCTTCTTTGTGAAGTACAACAAGCCACCGATGATTGCTAAGAGCAATCCTTGTCCAACGTCTCCGAACATTGCTCCGAAGATGAAGGAGTAAGTTAATCCAACAAAAATAGTTGGATCCATTTCATTGTGTGCAGGAAGTCCATACATTTGCACATACATTTCAAATGGTTTGAACAGTTTTGGATTCTTCAATTTGGTAGGTGGTTCTCCGAAGTATGTTTCTTTATCTTCCTCTACCATAACGAAGACTTTGTCATCTTTCTCTGTTTCTTCTACAAATTTTTCAACGTCGTCTTCAGCCATCCATCCACATAAAATGTAAGAATCTTCTTCGCTATCCTGCATGCGGGCAGCCATTTTACGAACGTCAAAGTTTTTGGAAAGTTCTTCCAGTTTCTGCTGTGCACCAAGAATTTGTGGAGCACGATCAGCCAACATCTGGAATACTTCTTTGTTTAAGTTGTTGATCTTTTCGGTTGTTTTCTGAATATCCTGTTCCAACTCACGATAAACATCAGCAGGAGTTCCTTCAGATACCAAGTTCAAAGAGATTCTTTCAAAATGAAGAGAACGGAATACCGCATCTACTTTCAAAGATTCTCCTGGAGAAACAAAGTAAGCTCCGTATACAGAACTTTCATCACGCTCACCTTCTACGAAAATAGCATTCAGATCGTTCATTAGATATTTCAAAAGTTTGTGGTAATACTCGATTGGAATACGACCAAATCGGTAGTTAATATATTTGTAGTTCAGGACGTCTTCCAGTTTACAGTCCAATGGACGGAATGGAGCAATGTCTCGCTGTTTGTTGCGGTACATTTCAATGTCCTTTTTGTAGTTTTCTTTTTTCTCCTGCATGTTTAAGTAATCCGTGTTTGTGGTGCGGATTACATCGAACATTTCATCCAGTCCCATAGAAAGATCAGGTGTGATCTCATCTGGATTCTCAAGCAATCCAACAAACTGGGTTGCAACAGAAAGAGAATCTCGGTATGGATTCAGTTCTACAAAGGGCCGCAAGTTATCGACAGTTTTCAATTCAGACAAAGCAGATTCGAGCTGGATCTCATATTTGGAAAGATACTGCTCGGTGACGCGGTCGATATCATCACGCGGTCCGGAGATGTTGATGAATTTCATTTTTACAATCATTGCATTTTACCTCCCACATAAGCCAACGTTTCGCTCGGTGATAAGCCGTAGCGGATACACTCAATTGCGGTGGTCAGCTTTCTTAGTTCTTCTTCCTTTAGAAACAGATATGTGTTGATCGTTGCAATGGAGTAAGGATGCTGTCTTCGGTCCATTTTATAAAGATGGGAAAGGCAATCCGTATATAGCTGCTCAACTGTGAAGCCGGAAGAAAAGTCATAATGCTGAGCATATGATGTTTTCTGGAATGCGGCAATCATGTCGTCGGCAGATGAAGTCTCCACAATTTCCTTGACCAAATCTGTTTTAATCTTGTAGTGAATTGGAACAAGCAGGGAATAGATATCGGCAGGAGCCATATTGTAATACTTCTTCGCACGATATATCCACTGTAGGTTTAGAAGATCAATCTTCGTACCACAGTCTCTCTTGTAAAGTTCCAGTTCCTTTTTGTTTTTCAGTACTCGTTTACATTCTTTCCAAGTGGAAGCGAAATAGTACTGGTCCAGTGTCAGGTCATAGTCGAACAATGTGATGGATGGTTTATCTCTCAATCTGTTCAACGGTTCATAATATTCGGTCCCTTTTAAGTTCTCAACAAGCTCGTCAGTTGTACGAGACGTAATCAGCTTATCGATGGAGATTTGAGAATACTTATCGAAGAAATGCTTCTTGTAGTTCAAATCAAAAGGTTCCTTGTAATGATTAATGACGATACGGAAGCAATAATTGATCAGGTCAATTTCGTAACGTCGGATGTAAAGCTTCAAAAACTTTCGTTGAGATAAATTGCAAAACTTGTAAATCTTGGAAATCTCATAATAGAGCTGACGGATCAAAATCTTTTCAATGTCACCTCGATGTAATTGAGCATCATCCAAAAGATTTAATACATAGTCGTAAGAAGAATTATCCTTCAAATAGGAAACAACTTCTGGAACACTATGCAGATTTGCAATCTCTTCAAAATTTTCCTGCTTTAACAAGCGGGCTTCCATGGCACGGACTTTGGTTACGATTCCACTGTAACTAAGTAGAGTTCCCATAAGTTTATACCTCTGTAATCCGTTTTAATATATCTTGTGCGTAACGTGTGTGATGTTCGTCATACTGTCGCTGCAAAGATGTGATTGAATCATCGTTTTCCACACTCTGCTCGTTTAGCAGGGTTGAGGTTCGGGTTTCAAGGTCGTTCCGGATTGCCTGAATCTTAGCCATTGTCTTCTCTTCTAACTCTGTATCGAACGTATTACGCTTGGCACGATACTCGTGGTCGAGAGATTCTTTTTGCTTTTCAGCATTTTCGACAATTGCGGAAGCTGCAGTCTCAATCTCGGATATTTGTTTGATAACAGATTCCATAGTAACCTCCTGTCATTAAATATTTAAATCATACATCATGATTTAACGTTATAATAATACTCCTTTAAATAGGAAAATCAACAGATATTTGTGAAAAACTTAAGAAGTCGTTATATTTTAAACAATCTTACAAGAAAAATTGTCTTCTATTGCTTGAAGGTAGCAAAATCACATGATATTATAAACTGTATGAAAATTAATCCAAAGAATCCATACAGATTCACTAAAGATTAGTCTTATAAAAAGCAAAACATATACGAAAGTCATCAAAGCTTATTTAATAGGAAAGAACACCAACAGCATAGAAGGAAATAGAACGATTATGCGGGTGTTATATAAGTATTATATAAGGGTTATAGATTGAAAGGATGAAAGAAAACGTAAAAAGAAAGCGAAAGATAAAGAGAAAGATAAAAAAGGGAGTATGAAGTAGCATGAGATTGAGAAATATACCAAGAGCAGATAGCACATTGCAGGCTCATAAATTAGTAATCAAAAGACCAGAGGCACAGCGCGGATTGTGGAAACAGGTATTTGGCAATGAGAAACCACTTCACATCGAAATCGGAATGGGAAAAGGTCAGTTCATTTTGAATATGGCAAAGGCACATCCAGAAATTAATTACATTGGAATTGAGCGTTATTCTAGCGTGCTGCTCCGTGCAGTAGAAATGCTAGATGCCGATGAAGAGTTCAAAGAATTACCAAATGTACGTTTCGTTTGTATGGATGCAAAAGATTTGTCAGAAGTGTTTGCTCCAGAAGAAGTACAGAAAATCTACTTGAACTTCTCAGATCCATGGCCAAAGGCTCGCCATGCAAAACGTCGTCTCACGTCGGTGGAATTTTTAAAACGCTACGATCAGGTGTTGGCAGCAGGTGGTGTGGTAGAATTTAAAACAGATAACACAACACTGTTTGACTTCTCTCTAGAGCAGGCAAAAGAAGCAGGCTGGAAGCTAGTTGCTCATACCTATGACCTACATCACAATAAAGAAATGAACCAGGGAAATATTATGACAGAGTATGAGCAGAAGTTTTCATCAAAAGGAAATCCAATTAACAAGATGATTATTACAAGATAGGCGAAGTGAAATAACAAGATAGATAAAGTGGAATAATAAGAAGCGACCGGAGTAGATATGTGATATGCTCCGGTCGTTTTATTCACTCACAAATTATGTAAGTTATACTATATAAGTTATGCAAGTACCCCTGCTTTTTGCAGTCGCTTGCAAATTGCTGGTCCACCAAAAACCGCAATCATAATTTTGATTAAGTCCCCAGGGATAAAAGGAAATACACACATTGCCAATGCACTTGTAACGGTGGTGTCCATGACTACGCAGAACCATGCTGTTCCAAATGCATAACAAATGGCGGTTCCGCCAATTAATGCAAGTGCCTGAATCCACCACTTGCTTGTCTTCTCAATCATCATTCCTGAAAGAATTGCCATTGGAATGAATCCAATCAAATAGCCTCCAGTTGGACCAACAAGTTTGCCTAACCCGCCCGCAAATCCAGAAAATACTGGGAGTCCTACTGCGCCGAGGAGCATGTAAATACATAAGCTGATGGTTCCTCTTTTCCATCCAAGTAAATAGATTGAAAAATAAATCACCAAATTAGTTAAGGAAATCGGCACCGGTCCGATTGGTAACGCAAGTGGCGCCAAGATACAAGTTACCGCTGTCATCAAAGCAACCATAGTCATGCTGTATAATTTCTTCTTCTGTTCTAAATTCTCCTTCATAATGTTTTCCTTTCAAAATGTTCAGTCGTTGTTTGAATTCTATTCAACTATCCAAAAATATCATATCAACAAGTTGATTGTCAACTAATAAAACATAAAAGGTTAACAATTGGAACGAAAAATAATTTGTTCCCACTTTATTCAAACTTATTCAAGGAACAAATAAAGAATCAATATAAACTAAAAAATCACCGTCCCCGAAGCTCCGCGTCTTCAAAAACAGTGATTCTAAACTGCGCGATCAGGGGTTCGAACCCTGGACACCCTGATTAAGAGTCAGGTGCTCTAC
>Mya_p2__coassemble_1596_pt1 | contig 11168 bp, 11 predicted proteins | sample Mya_p2__metabat2_high_PE_023 | metagenome-assembled genome bin Mya_p2 | reverse complement strand
TACTTATAGTCAGTCTATCATATCTATGATACAACTTTTTGTCATAAAATACAAATTTTTATTTCTTACATTTGCTATTTTTCAATTTTGATTTTTTCTCCATCAAACTCCACGACATCACCAGGGTAAAGTTTTTTTCCTCTTCTTGTATCGATCTCACCATTTACTAGTACAAGACCTTCCAAAATCACATCTTTTGCCTCAACTCCACTGTCTACAAGTCCTGCTGCTTTTAAAGCCTGACCCAATTTAATAAATTCATCCTGTTCACGTAATTTAATAATCTCCATAATTTTTCCTTTCTTCTTTGAGCATCTGATTGACAGAGTCTACCATTGAAAACTCCAAACGTTACATGGCACAAAAACGATTCATAACACAAAAGTTATGAATCGTTTAGCTGAAATCTTTATTTTTAATATATAACTTTTATGTTATATATTATGCAACTGCATTAAAGTTAACTGGAAGAATCAAATAGATATAAGACTGCTGTTCATCCTTAATGAAACATGGCGCTTTTGCATTCATGAAATACAACTCTACTTCCTCATCGTCAATTACTCTTAATGCATCGATCAAGAATTTTGGATTAAATCCGATCATCAGATTTTTTCCTTCTTTTGAAATTTCAATTTCTTCATTCATGGATCCAATCTGAGATTTGATCTTTAACTCCATAGCAAATTCGCCAATGTTAATGATGATTGGTTTCTTGTCTCCTTCTTTAATCAACAAAGTTGCACGGTCGATACAATCTAAAAATTCTTTTTTATTGATTTTTACTTTTGTTTCATAATCGCTGGAAAGCATCTGATCGATTTTAAAGTAATCTCCTTCGATCAAACGAGATACAACGATGGTATTATCAAATTCAAAAACGATATGATTTTTTGTAAATGCAATGTCAACAGATTTTTCTGCTTCACCACTAATGATCTTACTGATTTCCTGAAGTGTTTTTCCAGGTACAATTACTTTTCTCTGACCATAAGAATCTTTCAGATCAATTTTTCGAATCGAAATTCGGTGTCCATCCAAGGAAACAACGCGAAGAGTATTGTCCTGAATTTCAAAAAGTTCTCCAGTCATCATTTTGTTTGTATCATTGTCTGCAATCGAAAAGATTGTCTGACGAATCACTTCTTTCAGTGTAAACTCTGACAAAGTAATAAAGTATTCTTTTTCAATCATTGGTAAGTAAGAAAAATCTTCTCCAGATTGAGCAGCAATATTAAACTTTGCTTTTTCACAAGTGATACTTGTTTGATTATTACTATCTGTTTCGATTACAATATCATTGTCTGGAAGTTTTCGAACAATCTCTGAAAAAATCTTAGCATTCAAAGCAATGATTCCTCTTTCGATAATCTCTCCATTAATTCTAGTTTCAATTCCTAGTTCCATATCATTCGCTGTCAATTTAATAACGTCAGTAGATGCATCGATCAAAATACATTCAAGAATAGGCATTGTTGTTTTAGAAGGAACTGCCTTAGAGACAATGCCAACTCCTTTTGCCAGGTTAGCTTTACTACAAATTATTTTCATTGTTGATAACTCCTTTCAAGTACAAGATGTGGAAAAGTTTCGCCACCGCTTTTTTATGTATATATAAATAAAATATTTCAGTCGTATTAGTATTAGGGGCTGTGGATATGTTGATAAGTGCTTTGAGGCCAGTAAATACCAGGGGTTACTGGCTTTGATAACTATGTTGAAAACGTGTTTAAAGTAATGGAAGTAAATGTGGATAAAATAATCACTAAATCGAAACAAAAAAGTTTTCCACTAGGTAATCCACAGTTTTTCCACATAGTTATCTACACAAAAAAAGCATAAACTAGCCCTACAACTGCTTATAACGGATTGATTTTCTTCTTAATAATACTGATGGTATTACTTAAAGCTTCATCCGTTTTCATATCAGATTCAATTTTTTTCACTCCATGACTAATAGAAGCATGATCCTTGCCTCCAAGTATCATACCAATTGTTTTCAGTGGAGTATCTGTTAAAGAACGGCACAAATACATTACGATCTGGCGAGGAAGAACGATTTCTGCGTTACGTTTTTTCCCTTTTAATTCGCTGACCGAGATATTAAAGTGCTCAGAAACTACATCTAATATGAGTTCTGGTGTGATTTCTCTTGTTTCAGAAGAAGTTACCATATCTTTCAGTGCTTCTGCAGCAAGAGGAATATCAATTGTTTTTTGAACAAGTTTTGCAAGTGCGATCAGCTTGTTCAAGGATCCTTCCAGTTCTCGGATATTAGATTTGATATTTTCTGCGATATATTTCAGTACATCATCCGGAATGTTGTAGCACTCCAGATTGTCTAATTCAATTTTATTTTTCAAAATTGCCATACGTGTTTCATAATCAGGAGCTGAAATATCAGCCAAAAGACCCCACTCAAAACGGTTTCTGAGTCGGTCTTCCAAGGTTTCGATATCTTTTGGTGGTTTATCACTGGAAAGAATGATTTGTTTTCCTGCGCTGTGAAGGTGGTTGAACGTATGGAAGAATTCTTCCTGTGTACTTTCTTTTCCTATAATAAACTGAATATCATCGATTAGAAGTACGTCAATATTACGGTACTTCTCACGGAACGTATTCATAGAAAGATCATTGCCAGTTTTACCAATTTTTAAGGCATCAATCAATTCATTTGTAAATGCTTCACTTGTTACATATAACACTTTTTTGGTTGGATCATTTTCCAAAATAAAGTGGGCAATAGAATGCATCAAGTGAGTTTTTCCAAGTCCAGCTCCTCCATATATAAATAAAGGATTATAGACTTCACCTGGTCTTTCGGATACTGCCAAAGAAGCAGCATGAGCAAAGCGGTTGTTATTACCAACCACAAAGGTGTCAAATGTATATTTCAAATTCAGATTTGCCTGTTCAAAAATAAGGTTGGACTTCTGGGTTTGAACGGCAATGTTTTTCTTTTGTTGTACAATCTGCTCATCTTCTGTAACAAAAGAAACTTGATATACTTGTCCCGTCACTTCGGCGATACATACCTTAAAAGGAAGAAGATATTTTTCTTCGATATGTTCGAGACTCGCTTTTAACTTTACAAGAATATAGACCGTATTATCTGTAACTTCGTATACGGTAAGTGGTGCGATCCAAGTATTGTATGCAATGCTGGAGGAGCAGTACTCCAATTTCATCTTATTCAAAATCTGCGGCCAATGTTCTTCTACAACGTTCATTATAGTTACTCCTAATCAATAGAATAGAGAGATGAATAGAATCTCTCCACTGTATTTTACATCAAAAAAGAAACAGAATCAATGACAAAAGATGTGGATAACTCAATCCACAAAGTTCACATTAAAATTTCTTTGTGGTTGAGAGATTTTTTGGATTTAAAAATATTTTATTCACAAGCAATTTTTTAGTTTTCAAGTACTTATTCACACAGTTATTCACATTATTCACATTTTTTTATTTCCTTTTTTACTGAAAATAATTGCAAAAAACCTTGATTTTGCTTGACTTTATGGGAATTTATGAATATAATTAAGAGCAGTGTCTTTTAGGACTTAGTATATTTAAGTGAGAAAGATAAAAAATTGCTACATCGGGAACAAGAAAATTGTTCGTTGAAGATATCCATTAAGGGAGGTGTATGAATAATGAAAATGACATTTCAGCCAAAGAAACGTTCTAGAGCGAAAGTTCACGGATTCAGAGCAAGAATGAGCACACCAGGCGGAAGAAAAGTATTAGCTGCCAGAAGAGCAAAAGGAAGAAAACAGTTATCAGCATAGGCCGCATATATGTGGCCTTTTCTTCTATCTAGCTTAAGAACGGTGTTCGAGAGAGGAAGCTTTTCCATTTTTAGAAGAAAAGGTTGATATTGATTTTTATATCTCCGCAGGTGAACCAGCAAAACTTTTATGAGTTTTGACTGGTTTCTTTGCATTTAAAAGAAAATTTTTGAAAGAATAGAAGAGGAGATTTATGCGATTCTCAGAGTCTTTGAAAAAAAACAAAGATTTTCAGCTTGTTTATAGGAAAGGAAAATCTCTGGCAAATAAGTATTTGGTCATGTATGTCAAAGAAAATGAGCTCGGGAAAAATCGAATTGGAATTTCCGCCAGTAAAAAAGTTGGAAATAGCGTAGTGCGACATCATCTCGCACGATTGATTAGGGAAAGTTACAGGCTTCTCGAAGAAAATTTCCAATGTGGATATGACATTGTAATCGTGGTCAGAGTCAGCGCAAAAGAAATCACATTTGCAGACATGAAAAGTGCGCTGATCCATTTGGGAAAGCTTCATCATATATATAAAGGAAAGTGACGCAGATGAAGAAGATATGTATTGGGCTTATCAGATTTTATCAGAAATATTTGTCAGGCATGAAGACACAGTGGCATTGTATTTATACGCCGACTTGTTCTCAGTACGGGATTGAGGCAATTGAAAAATATGGTGTCTTGAAAGGTGGCCTTCTTACAGCCTGGAGAATTCTGCGATGCAATCCATTTGCAAAAGGGGGATATGATCCCGTACCATAAGGAGGAAAAGAGATGTATGGAGTTTTAGCTTCAGGCTATGCAGATTGGCCAATTATTAAGCAGCTTGCATGGCTCATGGGAAAGGTAATGAACGGAATCTACAATTTCTTGGATGGTGTTTTTGGAATCCAGAATATTGGAATCTGTATCATTCTCTTTACCATTGTTACTTACACACTGATGATTCCTTTGACAATTAAACAGCAGAAATGGTCAAAGATGCAGTCAGTTATGGGTCCAGAAATGCAGAAGATCCAGAAAAAATATGCAAATAGAAGAGATCAGGCTTCTATGTTGAAACAGCAGGAAGAATTGAACATTCTTTATACAAAGTATGGAACATCTCCAACAGGTGGATGTCTTCCAATGTTGATTCAGATGCCATTATTGTTCTCATTCTATCCAGTTATTCAGAACATTCCAAAGTATGTTGATGGTGTAAAACAGGTATATATGCCAGTTGTAAATCAGATCATGGCAACACCTGGATTCCAGAAAGTAATGGAAGGAATCGGTTCTCAGAAACCTATTTTCTTACATCCAGATAAATTCGACTACAGCCAGGCAGATACACTGGTAAATGTATTGTACCGTTTCCAGGATTCTACATGGGAAACATTGGTGGACAAGATGCCATCCGTAGCAAATATTGTAGAAGATACACAGGCAACGATGGGACATTTGAATAGTTTCATGGGAATCAATATTGGTGAAACACCATGGACAATGTTGATGGCTTCTATCGCAGCATTTTCAATTGTAGGAATTATCATGGCTGTAATCATTCCTGTTTTGTCAGGTCTTACACAGTTCCTTAGTGTAAAACTTCAGCCACAGCCAGAGACAGATCCGAACAATGCAATGCAGAATCAGATGAAGACAATGACATACATGATGCCGTTGTTCTCTGTATTCCTTGGATTTACACTTCCAGCCGGACTTGGTTTATATTGGGCAACCAGTGCAGTCGTTCGTTGTGTACAGCAGATTGGAATCAATAAGTATTTGAACAAAAAAGGAATCGATAAGATTATCGAGGAAAATCAGAAGAAAGCAGCGAAAAAACGTGAGAAACACGGAACATCAGCTCAGGAGATTAACAAGATGGCAACTACAAGCACTCGTAATGTAGAGCCAACAAAGAAACAGTCTACAATGACAGAAGCTGAGAGACAGAAGAAGTTGGAAGAAGCTGCAAAATATAACAAAAACGCAAAAGCCGGAAGCCTTGCATCTAAGGCAAATCTTGTAAGTAGATATAATAGTGGTCAGAATTCAGATAAGTAAGAGAGGGGGATTCGAACATGAATGGCAGTATCAGAGTATCAGCAAAAACTGTTGATGATGCAATTACAGAAGCATTGATTCAGTTAGGTGTTACAAGCGATAAGCTTGAATATGAAGTAATTGAAAAAGGAAGCGCTGGATTTCTTGGGATTGGTATGAAACAGGCAGTTATTGAGGCTAGAAGAAAACCAGAAGAAACAGAAGAAATCAAATTTGACTTTTCATTGGATGAAAAAAAAGAAGAGAAGAAAGCTCCAGCAAAAGAAGTAAAAGCAGAAAAAGTAGAGAAAAAGGCTGAGAAGCCAGCTGTTGAAGTGAAAGAAGAAGCTGCAGTTGAAAAAGAAGTGAAAGCAGAAGCAACAGAAGAAAAAGTTCCTGAAAAACGTGAAATTGTAACAGTAAGGGTAACAGAAGAGTCAAAAGCAGCTGTAGAAGCATTTCTTGCAGATACATTAAATGCAATGGGAATGGAAGTTGAGCTTACTTCTAAGGTAGAAGAAGATGGTTCTTTATCTGTTGAGATGAAGGGTGAAAATATGGGAATCCTCATCGGTAAGAGAGGACAGACATTGGATTCTCTTCAGTATCTTGCAAACCGTGTTGCAAACAAACATCAGGAAGGTTATGTAAGAGTGAAACTTGACACAGAAAATTACCGTGCAAGAAGAGAAGAGACATTAAAACATCTTGCAAAAAACATTGCTCACAAAGTAAAAAGAAACAGAAGACCAGTTTCTTTGGAGCCAATGAATCCGTACGAAAGAAGAATCATTCATTCTGCACTTCAGAATGATCCATATGTAACAACACATAGCGAAGGAGAAGAGCCTTACCGTAAAGTTGTTGTTACTTTGAAAAAATAAGTAGAAGAGATTGAAGCTTACATAAGAAAATGGTATAAAACCGTAGGTTGAATTAGGAGATGTATTTTCCCAAAAAGGAAGGTATGTCTCCTATTTTTATAGGAGGATTTCTCCATAGAAAAATAATTTTGCTGTAATGCCTGTAGTTTGTATGCTATAATGAAATGTAAAATTATTTTATTTATGAGAAAAAAGTCATTGTAAAGAGGTAATTGCATGTTTAGGAAAGATACGATTGCAGCCATTTCTACAGGAATGACTAATTCAGGAATTGGAATTGTCAGAATTTGTGGAGAGGAAGCATTTCAGGTTATCGATAAAATATATAAGGGAAAACAGGTTTTATCACAGGCTGATAGCCACACAATTCATTATGGGCATATTGTAGATGGAGAGGAAACAGTAGATGAAGTTCTTGTAATGATCATGAAGGCACCGAGAACATTTACAGGAGAAGATACTGTAGAGATTAACTGTCATGGCGGTGTTTTTGTTGTAAAGAAAATCCTGGAGACTGTTTTGAAATATGGGGCTAGACCTGCAGAACCAGGAGAATTTACAAAGAGAGCATTCCTAAATGGAAAGATGGATTTATCTCAGGCAGAGGCTGTTATTGATGTCATTGATTCTAAAAATGAGTATGCATTGAAGAGTTCCATGAGTCAGCTCAAAGGAAGCGTAAAGGAGAAAATCAATCAGATCCGAGAAGAAATTCTTTATCATACTGCATTTATCGAAACTGCATTGGACGATCCAGAACATATTAGCGTGGATGGATATGGCGAACAGTTAGGCCAGGTAGTGAATGGATTGCTTGAGGCATTGCAGGAATTAATCGATTCCGCTGATAATGGAAGAATTATCAAAGAAGGCGTGCAGACGGTTATTTTAGGAAAACCAAATGCAGGGAAATCCTCTTTGTTAAATGTATTATCAGGTCGTGAGCGTGCTATTGTTACGGATATTGAAGGAACCACACGTGATGTATTGGAAGAACAGGTGCAGATCCGTGGTCTGAATCTAAATATTATTGACACGGCTGGAATCCGTGATACTGAAGATGTGGTCGAGAAAATTGGCGTTGATAAAGCAAAAGAATATGCGGAAGAGGCAGATTTGATCATTTATGTGGCAGATGCATCCCGTGAATTGGATGAAAATGATCAATTGATCATTCAACTAATCCAAGGAAAAAAAGCAATTATCCTTTTAAATAAAACAGATTTACATACCGTTTTGGATAAAGAATCTTTGACTTCTTATATCCAGCAAACTCATCATCAGGAAGAAGTATTTCCAATTATTGAAATTTCTGCAAAAGAAGAGCTGGGAATTCGAGAATTCGAGGATCTTTTGACTCAGATGTTTTTGGGTGGAAACATTTCCTTTAATGATGAAGTGTATATTACAAATATGCGACAGAAAGTTGCGCTACAAGATGCAGTTGCTTCTTTAAAGAAAGTCGTAGATAGTATAGAAATGGGAATGCCGGAAGACTTTTATTCTATTGATTTAATGGATGCATATGAGTCTCTCGGAAGTATTACAGGTGAGACAGTAGGAGAAGATTTGGTAAATGAAATATTCAGCAAATTCTGTATGGGAAAATAAAGATCAGTATGATATTGCGGTTGTAGGAGCAGGTCATGCAGGCTGTGAAGCAGCTCTTGCGTCTGCCCGCTTGGGATTTAAAACAGTGCTTTTTACGGTAAGCGTAGATTCCATTGCTTTGATGCCATGTAATCCAAATATTGGTGGAAGTTCTAAAGGCCATTTGGTACGCGAAATAGACGCTTTAGGCGGAGAAATGGGAAAGGTGATCGATCAGACATTTATCCAGTCTAAAATGTTAAATCAATCCAAAGGTCCTGCTGTTCATTCTTTACGTGCTCAGGCAGATAAAGCAAATTATAGTAAAACAATGCGTCAGGTTTTACAGGACCAGGAAAATTTGGATATCCGGCAGATGGAAGTAACAGATATTTTGACAGAAGAAACCGAGGAAGATGGCGTAAAACGGATTACAGGAGTACAAACATACTCTGGTGCTATTTACCCATGCAAGGCGGTTGTCCTGTGTACAGGAACCTATTTGCGTGCACGTTGTATTTATGGTGACGTCAGCATGCAAACAGGCCCAAATGGATTGCAAGCTGCCAATTATTTAACGGAAAGTCTGGAAAATCTGGGAATCAAAATGTATCGATTTAAGACTGGTACACCAGCTAGAATTGATAAAAATTCTATTGATTTTTCTAAAATGGAAGAGCAAAAAGGAGATGAAAGAATCGTACCTTTTTCTTTCACAACAGATCCAGAAAGTGTACAGATTGACCAGGTATCTTGCTGGTTAACATATACAAACGAAAAAACACACGAAATCATTCGAAACAATTTGGATCGCTCGCCATTATTTTCTGGAATGATTGAAGGGACAGGACCTAGATATTGCCCCTCTATCGAAGATAAAGTAGTGAAATTCGCAGATAAAAATAGACATCAGGTGTTTATTGAGCCAGAAGGAATTGATACAACAGAGATGTACGTAGGAGGAATGTCCAGTTCGCTTCCAGAAGATGTGCAATATGAGATGTATCGTAGTGTACCAGGCTTAGAACATGCGAAAATCGTTAGAAATGCCTATGCAATTGAGTATGATTGTATCGATGCAAGACAGTTAAAAAGTACTCTGGAATTCAAAAATATTGATGGATTGTTTAGTGGTGGACAGTTTAACGGAAGTTCAGGTTATGAGGAAGCAGCAGCGCAAGGATTAGTTGCAGGAATCAATGCGGCCAGAAAGTTACAGGGAAAAGAAGGTATTGTAATTGACCGTTCTCAAGGATATATTGGAGTGTTGATTGATGACCTTGTTACAAAAGAAAGCCATGAACCATATCGAATGATGACATCTAGAGCAGAATATCGCTTACTTCTTCGACAGGATAATGCAGATCAAAGATTGACGAAGTTGGGATATGAAATTGGATTAATTTCAGAGGAACGATATGCTTATCTATTAGAAAAAGAGCGTATGATCCAAGAAGAAATTGAACGAGCAGAGCATACGCATTTTGGTACTACAGCGGAGGTACAAAGTTTTCTTGAAAAATATGGAAGCACACCACTTGTATCTGGCACGACGATGGCTGAGTTGATTCGTAGACCAGAATTGAACTATGAAGCGTTAAAAGAAATCGATAGAGATCGAGCAGAACTTCCAGAGGAAGTGATTGAACAAGTAAATATTTTTATCAAATATGAGGGATACATCAAAAGACAGCAGAAACAAGTAGAACAATTTAAAAAATTGGAAAGTAATCGAATTCCCGAAGATATTGATTATGAGACAATTCCTAGTTTGCGTATTGAAGCAAAACAAAAGTTGTCTCAGATTCGTCCCACTTCTATTGGTCAGGCATCTAGAATTTCAGGAGTATCTCCTGCAGATGTATCTGTTTTGCTTGTGTATCTTAGCGGAAAATAGAAGTGTTTTCTTCGGAAAAAGAAACTAGAGTAGTAATATATAGTATACTATACATTACTACTTTGGGAATTCGAGAATAAATAATTGATGGTTAAATGGTTAATGGATTATATTTACTAGTTAATAGAATAAGATTTGGAGAGTATATCTATGGAAAATAGATTTGAAGAACAGCTTTCACAACTTGGAATACAGTTAACAGATGTGCAAAAACAGCAGTTCCACCGATATTATGAAATGCTTGTAGAGTGGAATACAGTAATGAACCTTACAGGAATCACAGAATATGATGAAGTAAACGAAAAACATTTCGTGGATAGTTTATCTGTCGTAAAAGCGGTAGATATTAATAAGATAGAATCCGTAATAGATATAGGTACAGGTGCTGGATTTCCAGGTTTGCCTTTAAAAATTGCATTTCCACATTTGAAAGTTGTATTGTTAGATTCTTTACAGAAACGTATTAAATTTTTAAATGCAGTTATTGAAGAGCTTGGATTAGAAAACATCGAAACATTACACGGGAGAGCAGAAGATTATGCGAAGAAAGCAGAATATAGAGAACAATTTGAACTTTGTGTTTCAAGAGCAGTAGCAAATTTATCTACATTAAGTGAATACTGTGTTCCATATGTAAAAATAGGTGGAATGTTTGTTTCTTATAAAAGCGGAGAGGTTGATGAAGAAGCAAAACAGTCCGAATCAGCAGTTAAATTACTTGGAGCAAAAATGAATGGAATTGTGAAGTTTCAGCTTCCGGGAACAGAAATAGGAAGATCATTTGTAAAAATTGAGAAAAAACAATCTACAAAAAAGAAATATCCAAGAAAGGCTGGTCTCCCAGCAAAAGAACCACTTATGTAAAACAATAAAAGTTTTTGCAAAAAAGTACAAATAAAAAAGTAAGAGCATATTAATACAGAAGAGTATAAGTAAGTAGATGAAAAAAGTGATGAATTGTAGGTATAGTAAAGTATACCTACGTTT
>Mya_p2__coassemble_1544_pt1 | contig 11578 bp, 9 predicted proteins | sample Mya_p2__metabat2_high_PE_023 | metagenome-assembled genome bin Mya_p2 | reverse complement strand
ATATGGAGGTTTTCCTATGATAAAATTAGTTGCCAGTGATCTGGATGGCACACTTCTTCAGAATGGTGCCCAGACTCTGTCTGATGAAACGATTGATCTCATTCATCAGATTGTCGAAAAAGGGATCACTTTCGTCTCCGCCAGCGGAAGACAGTATGACAATCAAATTCGCGTTTTTTCTAAGATTAAAGATGAGATTTCCTATATTGCAGAAAATGGTTCTGTTTGTATCCATCGCGGACAGGTAATCAGCCGTTCTGCCATCGAACCTGAACTTGCAAAACGAATCGTTGCCGAAGTAAAAAAAGATTCCCGTTTTGAGATTTTGATTTCTCGGGAAGACTCTTGTTTTATAGAAAACAATGTCACATCTTTTGTCGATCATATTGTCAATGTTATGAAAAATACAACGCAGATTGTAGATGATGTCCGCAATGTTGACGGTTCCATCATTAAGATTGCTATTTGCAGCATGGAAGAAGATCCTCAAGTTGTTTCTGACTACTTAAAACACTTACAATCAGTCTTTGGTTCAGAAATCAAAATTGTTACTTCTGGAAATATTTGGATTGATTTTATTGCCCCAGGCACCAACAAAGGCGCTGCCTTAGGCAAACTTCTTGATAAACTTCAGATCAAACCGGAAGAATGTATTGCATTCGGAGACCAATACAACGATGTAGAAATGTTGCAATACGTAGGAACCAGTTATTCCATGACCAATGCAGCTCCTGGAATTTCACAATACTCCACCTATGTAACTGACACCGTCGAAGAAGTTTTGCAGAAATTACTTCAGCAATTATAATCTACAAAAAGAGCACGGAGTATTTGATTTCCCATCAATGAATCATAATATCGGTGGCTTTCAAATTCTCAGTGCTCTTTTTTGTGTTTTCACATTACGTTTTTAACTCTTTGTTAAAAAATCTTATGTACTACTTTTCTTCTATATTTGATGACTTATTTTTCTTTCTCAATATCCATGATCATGTCAACACGTCTCTGGTGACGTCCACCTTCGAACTCTGTGTCCAACCAAACTTCCACGATCATTTTCGCAAGCTCTGCACCAACTACACGTGCACCAAATGCCAACACGTTACAATCATTGTGCGCTCTTGACATTCTCGCTGTATATGGCTCGCTACAAACTGCTGCACGCACTCCAGGAACCTTGTTCGCTGCCAATGAAATTCCAAGACCTGTTCCACAGATCAGGATTCCTTTTTCTACTTCCCCACTTGCCACAGCACGTCCAACTTTTTCTCCGTACATTGGGTAATCACAACTTTCTGTTGTGTAAGTACCATAATCGACAACTTCATTTCCTTTTTCTTTTAAAAATTCAATAATTTCTGCTTTTAATTCCAATGCGGAATGATCATTTCCAATACCGATTTTCATGCAATCAACTCCTCGTACATCTTAATATTCTATTCTTTTCATTACATATTGTCCTTGATAATCCTGCAAATGTCAAGGCTGAAATCAAAAAGGTCACGCCTACTCATTTCTTTTGCATTTTTTCAAGCAAAAGGAAAAGAACCTGGTACACATACGTACCAGATTCTTTCGTGAAGGAATTATTTCATGTCTGCTCTCGCAGCCGCGTCTTTGTAATATTTAAAGTTTGTAAATATCTCTCCTTTATAAGGATTTGTCTTTGTTTTAATTGCTTTTCGAATGATATAAATCAATGCCACTGCATTTACGATTAATGCAAGGATACTCATGATTGTCATCATAGTAGGATCTGCATTGGCAGAACCACCTGCAACGATTCCGTTGAATGTTCCATCTTTGTAAAGAACTGGAAGAGTTGCCCATGGAAATACCTTTGTTCCATCAGACATTACTTCCTGGAATAGTGGGAAAATCTGCGCAAACATACACCAGATTGCCAGTGTATTCGCACGGTTCATGATCCATCCACCTTTGTTCCAGCATAACGCTGCAATAGTAGGTGCTAACAGCAATGCAATTCCACAGAACCAAGAATGTGTTGGCAAACAGTTGTATGTATAAGCAAAGTTCCATACATCATATACAAGAATGTACACCCAAATCATGTCTGGCCATACCATATCTTTTTCATCTTTTGAAGAATAAACGGCCCACCATCCCGTCATACAGAAAATGTTCAAAATACCTGCAATGCCATTGAATACGTTATGCCATCCTCCGTAAAGCCATACATCTTCAGAAGACAACCACCAACTATACCATCCATTGATAGCTGACTCAAAGTCACTTGCTACTGCGATCAAAATGTTGATTGCTACAATCACAAATGGAAATGCTCGAAACCAATGTTTTTTTCCGACTCCCCATTTGTACTTAATCATCATAAATACAATACAACCTGCCAGTGCTGCATACAGTTTTGCGTAATGGAACCAACCGTTCATAAATTTATAAGTTTGGTTATTTAATGCCCATTCTTTTCCTGCTCCAGCTGAAACTGCAATGGTAATAAAATAAATTGTTAAGATGATCGGTACAATGATAAACATTGCAATACCACCCTGTTTTGTTCTTCTTGCTACCTCATTTAATAAAATTAATCCCAATAATACTCCAAGCATTGCAATCCATTGATACAGTGCATTGGAACCATATACATGAAAAAACATGACTCTGCCTCCTTAATATTCTATCATTCCTTTTATTGTGCCTCTATTTCCTTAATGTTGCATTCATCTCCTGCAACTAAATACGTATTCCCACTATGACAATATGGACATTCCCGTCCATATTTTACAGTCGGATACTCTTTTCCACATGCTTCACAATAGGTAATAGCTGGCAATATGTCATATCTTAATTCTGCCTCTTCGATCAAGGGGAACTTTTTCCGATAATATGCCCAGCAATCCATCAAATAATCTGGAACGATCGTACTAACCTCACCAATCTCCAATGTGACAGAACCTATTTTTGTCAATTGGTTCTCTTCCGCAATACTGTGTAAAGTTTTATTGATGTGCACAATAATCCCTAATTCATGCATCCTTCTATTACCCCCATGAGTATATGATGGTCTTTCTGACCTGTAATCTTTTGCTTTGTTTTTTTATTTCATTTTATTTAACTTAATCTTAATTGCTCGTTTTGCAGCATAAGGTAAGATTCCCTTCAACTTATTCTCTGCTGTTCTCATCTTACTAGCCTCTGGAATATCACGAGTCAAATGAATCGCATCAAATTCACAACGTGTTGTACACAAACCACAACCGATACATTTATTCTCATCTACAATAGAAGCTCCACATCCAAGACAACGTTTTGCTTCTGTCTTAATCTGTTCTTCTGTAAATGTAGATCGAAGATCACGGAATGTCTCTGTCGCTACACCAGCCTTCTTACCAGGAATCTGACGTTTTGCGTTATCAAATTCCTCGATATCCAAATTGTTCTTATCCAGTTCCACAAATTTTCTTAAGTCACGAGCCAAAGTCAAAGAATGTCCTTCATGAACGAATCGATGAATAGATACACAACCTTCTTTACCTGCTGCAATCGCATCGATGGCAAACTTCGGTCCTGTATACACATCTCCTCCTACGAAGATGTCAGGCTCTGCAGTCTGATATGTCACAGGATCTGCAATTACTGTTTCATTGTGGTTCAACTCAACCTTTGTTCCATCTAACAGGTGGTTCCACTGAATACTCTGTCCAATTGACAACAATACATGTTCACACTCAATTGTCATAACCTCTTCTTCGTCATAAATTGGACTGAATCGGTGATTTTCATCAAATACAGAAACACATTTCTTCAATACAATTCCTTTGACTTTTCCATTCTCCAAAAGAATTTCTTTTGGACCCCAGCTGTTCAGAATCTGGATGTTCTCTTCTTCTGCTTCCTGAATCTCATCCTGTGCTGCTGGCATTTCTTCTCTCTTTTCCAGAGAAACCATAGTCACTTCCTGAGAACCAGTTCGAATGGCAGTTCTTGCGACATCAATGGCAACATTACCACCACCGATCACGACAGTTCTTCCATCCACTCTTTCATTTTCCTCATCTAGATTGACATTTCTCAAGAATTCTACTCCGGTCAATACACCTTCGCCATCTTCTCCTGGAATACCAGCCATACGTCCGCCCTGTGCACCGATTGCTACATAAAATGCTTTGTATCCTTCGTCACGGAGTTGCTGGATTGTAATGTCTTTTCCGACTTCTACATTGTATTTGAACTCAATTCCCATCTCGCGTAGCACGTCAATCTCTGCCTCAATAATATTTTTTTCCAGACGATAAGATGGAATTCCATTCATCAACATTCCACCAGCACGTGCTTCTTTTTCAAAAACAGTAACTGGATAGCCTTTGATTCTCAAATAGAATGCTGCTGACATACCAGCAGGACCTGCTCCAATGACAGCAATTTTCTCTGGGAACATCTTACCTTCATGATTCTCACAAAGAGGGATGTAACGATTCTCTGCTTTCAATTCCTGCTCAGCAATAAATTTCTTAATCTCGTCGATTGCAACTGCCTGGTCAATAGTTGCTCTTGTACAAGCTTCTTCACAACGTTTATTGCAGATTGCTCCACATACTGCTGGGAATGGATTCTCATGTTTGATCAATTTCAAGGCATCCATATATCTGCCTTCCCCAGCCATTTTCACATATCCTTGTACTGGCAAATGTGCAGGACATGCTGTCTTACATGGTGCTGTACCTGTGTCATAACAATTGATTTTTGCATTGTCTCTATAATTCTTGTCCCATTTATCTGGACCCCATTTTTCCGTATCTGGGAGCAATGCCTTTGGATATTCAATTACGCCTTCTTTTGTACAAAGCTTTTGTCCCAACTTCGCTGCACCAACTGGACATACTTCCACACACTGTCCACAAGCAACACATTTATCTTTCTCTACATGTGCGCGATATGCAGACGCAGACATATTTGGAGTATTGAATAATTGAGAAGTTCTTAATGCATTACATACACCTGGCGCACAATTACAAATAGCAAAGATTTTATCTTCTCCATCAATATTTGTTATCTGATGTACAAATCCATTTCTCTCTGCACGCTCTAAAATCTCCAAAACTTCATCATAATCAATGTAATGTCCTTTGTTTGTCTCTACAAGATAATCTGCCATATCACCAACACCAATACAGAGATCACCCTCGATTTCTCCACAGCCTTCTCCACGAACACGTTGCTGACGACGGCAGGAACATGCACCAACCGCATACTTATCCTGGTATTTTTTTAACCAGTGAGAAATATGTTCCACGCTTGCAGACTGCTGCTGTGCTGGAATTGCTTTCTCTACAGGGATAACATGCATACCTATTCCAGATCCACCTGGAGGTACCATAGGAGTTACTTTCTCCAAAGGGAGTCTAGACATATTCTCGAAAAAGTCTGCAAGGATCGGATGCTCTTCAACTAACTTTTCATTCATCATCATAAATTCTGCGCATCCTGGTACGAACATTGGCAATACATACTGTTTGTGATGATCCTCATTCTCCCAGTTATATTCAATCATACCAATTACAGACATCTCTTGAAGCAGTTCTTCCACTCTCTTCTTATCTTTTCCGCATTTCTTTGCGATTTCTTCCAATCTCATTGGTTTGCGAACCTTCATAGCAAGACAGACTTCCGCCATCTCGTCTGTCAGAACTTCTGCTAATCCCCAATATTCTGGATCGTTCACAGTCACCTTCACACCCACTCGGTCTGTGATCATCTGCCCCAGCTTCAGAATCAGCTTTCTTTCTTCTGCCATTTCTTCACTTCCTTTCTTCTTTCTTGGTTCAACCAGATTGTTTTTTAATCTGTATAATCTGATAATAGTCTTTTTTTTAACATTCGTCAATCGAATTTCGCCATATTTTTAACATATTTTTCAGACTTTTTTATAAAAACTTAAAAAACTTTTTATTTACTGGTTTAACCAGCACCACAACAAAAATAGTGACGTATCATGACAAGAATGTTATAATAATAAGACTATGATAAACACTTGAAAGGAGATACTTTATGGAATTCAAAAAGATCAGTTCTCCCACACTAAAAGAACTGTTTGTTACAGAAATCGAGTCTATGATTCTCTCAGGAACACTTTCCATTGGCGAAAAGTTGCCTCCTGAACGTGAACTTGCACAACAAATGCAGATTTCCCGTTCCGTTGTCAACGACGGAATTGTTGATTTGGCGCATCGTGGATTTTTAAATATTATTCCAAGACAGGGAACATATGTCGCAGATTATAAGAAAAATGGTACAATCGACATTTTAGTAGCCATTATGCAGAACGGAAGCATTACAGAAGATTACATCCATTCTGTTTTGGAGATCCGGCAGATTTTTATGGACTATGCGCTGGAGCAAGTCGTTCCATCTATAACAGATGATAAAGTTCAGCAACTCCGTAAACTGTTAGATGACTTTCATGATACAACTGTTCCATCCGATTGGGCTGATCTTATGTATCAGATCGATTATCTGCTCACTATTTGGTCTGGCAACGTCCTGCTACCGATTTTGTTTTCATCATTTAAAGTACCAAATGTGATGTTATTAGAACGCTACTTTAAATTGCACGGTTTGGAACCAATGGCTAAAAGAAATCTGTTACTATTAGAAGCAATTGAACAACGAGATGTTCAACGAGCAAAAGAATCAATTGAAGATTCCATTCAGGAAACAATCAATGGTAGTACAAAAATATACTACCCATCCCAAATTTAAAAAAGAAGCAAAAAGGAACTTTTATGAACCGAACACTCACCTATCACATTACTGAAGAAGATTCTGGATTACGTATTGAACAATTTTTAAGACAACATGGCTATTCTCGTCAGAATTTAACCGATTTAAAAAAAATGCATGAAAGTGTTCTCCTCAATGGCATCTGGGCTTATCTTCCACAAACTTTATCCGTTGGAGATACATTAGTGATCCACATTCAGGAAACCGGAGTATCTGAAAAGATTCCTCCTACCAAAATTGATCTGGATATTCTCTACGAAGATGAAGATATCCTGGTTCTCAATAAACCTGCGGGTATGCCCATACATCCATCCATGAATAATTATCATTATTCCTTGGCCAATGCCTGTGCCTATTATTATCAACAACAAGGAAAGCCTTTTATTTTTCGATGTACTAACCGTTTGGATCGAGATACGTCTGGTGTAACAGTCATCGCAAAGCATATGGTCAGTTCCAATATTCTGTCTTCTTACGCATATAAGCATGAAGTTGACCGAGAATACCTCGCCATTTGCCGTGGAACCGTAACTCCATCCTCTGGAACGATTGATGCTCCGCTTTCCCGTAAAGACGGTTCTGTTATTGAACGAATGGTAGACTTTGAGAATGGAGAACAGGCGATCACACATTATAATGTATTGGAAGAAAAGAATGGACATAGTCTCGTTTCTCTTCACTTAGAAACAGGCCGTACTCACCAGATTCGCATTCATATGAAGTATCTTGGCTTTCCACTAATCGGAGATTATCTGTACAATCCAGACATGGAATTCATTCAGCGTCAGGCTCTCCACTCCCATACCCTGCGATTTGCACATCCGATTACGAAAAAAATGATGGAATTTACAGCATCGCTTCCAGACGATATGAAACGTGTGATGCAATAACATAAAAAGTCGACAGAATGAACCTTTTTCATTCTGCCGACTTTTTCTTTTCAAGTAACTTTTTATTTAATTTCCATTAAATATTCAACAGATTACTAAACTCTCTCAAAGCTCCCTCTGTATCATGTGCCAATACACGTTTTGCAAGAACTTTACCAAGCTGAACACCTTCCTGGTCAAAGCTGTTCAGATTCCATACAAAGCCCTGGAACATAATCTTATTCTCAAAATGAGCAAGCAATGCACCAAGAGATTTCGGATCTAACTGATCACCTACAATGATGCTAGATGGACGTCCACCTTCAAAGTTCTTGTTTTGGTTCTCATCTTCCTTACCACAGGCAAATGCAACAATCTGTGCCACAACATTTGCACATAATTTCTGCTGGCTTGTACTATCCTCAATCACAACATCCGTTCCACACTGGCTATTTCTAAATCCAACAAACTGAAGAGGGACAATATCTGTTCCCTGATGCAATAACTGATAGAAAGAATGCTGCCCATTTGTTCCTGGTTCTCCAAAGATCATTGGACCTGTTACATAATCTACAGGCTCTCCAAAACGATTTACAGACTTTCCGTTAGATTCCATATCCAACTGTTGTAAATGTGCTGGGAAACGGCTCAATGCCTGAGAGTATGGCAATACAGCTGTTGCTGGATATCCTAATACATTTCTTTCATATACACCGATCAACGCATCCAACATCTCTGGATTCTGAAGTAAATCTTTATTCATAGCCAATCGATCTTCTTCTGCTGCACCATCCAAAAACTGAGCGAACACCTCTGGACCAAATGCCAAAGACAATACCGCACCACCAACTGCAGATGTAGAAGAGAATCGACCACCAATATAATCGTCCATGAAAAATGCTGCAAGATAATCGTCACTCTTCGCAAGAGGAGATGTCTCGCTTGTTACAGCGATCATATGCTTAGAAGCATCCAATCCTGCATTTTTCAAAGCATCTTTTACAAAAGATTCATTGGTCAATGTTTCCAAAGTTGTTCCTGATTTTGAAACAAGAACGAAAATTGAATGTGCCACATCAATAGAATTCAAAACAGCTGCAGCATCATCTGGATCAACATTGCTGATGAACTTCGCTTCCATTTTAAATGTATCATGTTTCTTTGCCCAGTTCTCAAGTGCAAGATACATTGCTCTTGGGCCTAGATCACTTCCGCCGATACCAATCTGAACAACTGTTGTAAACTTCTCACCTGCTGCATTTGTAATCTCACCATTGTGTACCTTTTTTGCAAACTCAGCAATCTTCTCCTGCTGTTCTACATAAAAAGATCTCTTATCAACACCATCTGCTACAACGGCATCCCCTAACTGTCCTCTTGTAAGCTGATGAAGAACCAAACGCTTCTCACCTGTATTGATCATCTCACCATTGTAAAGTGCCTCATATTTTTCAACAAGCTGTGCTTCCTCTGCTAACTTCTCCAATGCTTCCAAGACGTCTGCATCTACCTGCTTAGCAGCAAAATTATATGCAAGTCCAGCAGCCATTGGCACAGAATATTCTTTCACACGTTTCGCGCCATTGTCACCACTCATTGCTTTTGCAAGATCCACACGCTCTACTTTATGAAGATTCTCATATGCATCAAGACTGTCAAAGTTTTTCCAATTAACCATATCAACTCTCTCCTTCATTGATAAATTTTTTATAATTCACTATTTAAAATTATACTCTTATGACAAAGAAAATTCAATGAATTCCTCTCCTTTTCTCCGTTCTGTCTCCTTTCCACAAGGCTTCGTAATTCCCATCTCATCCAAGTAGGAAATAAGAGGACGAATGGATCTTTTGGTTGTATGAAGAAGGTCTCTTAATTGTCCATAGGTCAAAATTTCATGGGATGAAAAATATGTATTCAACAACTGCAGCAATTCTACCATATGCTCCGGTAATATATAAAATGCCTCTGAAATCTGAATCAACTCTCTCTCCGCCACCAATACATCCAATATATCTTTAAAATGCTCTAATTCCATTCCAGAAGGGCACAACGCTTCCCAATGCACAAATTGATACTTTGCCTGCCGTAAAGCCTCCAAAAAGAGCTCTCGAGTCTTTAGAAAAACATTATCTTTTTGCACTGGATATTCCAGGAATTGAATTCCACCCTTCTGCAGTTGAATCCACTGTTTCTCTTGAAAATACTGTAACAGCACCTCATACTCACGAATCTCCCATTTTGAAAAAATATCTTTTTTCATCATACTCTTAGAAAACAATCTTCGATAAGGATGGCATTTTCTTTCTATTTGAATATAATTTGCAACTTGCTCTTTCCAGTTGTCCAAGGATCTTTTCGATGTAACATACTCTATCTTCTTCCCATGCAGAATCACAATTTCTGGATCTTTCCAGCGTTCTATTCTCGCAAATGCTTCTGAATCCCATTCTTCTTTCCGAAAAAATCTTTCCTCTCTTTCACAAATTTGTTTCTTCCATATTTTGTCCAGATCATCTCGTTCTAACTGTTCAAAATAATCTAATATGTTTTTATCGCTTCGCTTATGTGGTTGAGGATTTGCATGTAAAACCACACCCCCTCCCATGGTCTCCATTGGAGAATAAAAACGAATCACAAATCTATCCTTTTCTCGCACTGCAACCGGTTCTTCTAGAAAAATCTGAGCATAAGCACTTTCTCCTGCACTCATCTCATCCACCCCAAATAACAGAACTCTTCCTATTATATGTGCTGTTCCAAGATATACATGGACTCTACTACGATTTTTTAAGAATCGCTTTGTATGATTTGCTAAATGAATACGAACATCCAAACGCTGAGAATTGCTCAGTGAATCTTTTTGGGCTAGAACCGCTCCTCGCTCCACTTGCGCTCGACTCACCCGATTTAAAAGCAATGCCGCTCTTTGACCATGTTCCAGTTTTGCAAACACTTCACCATGAGATTGAATCCCACGGACTCTTGTAATCATTTCTGATGGATAAAGCTCAACGATATCTCCCTCATGGATCTCTCCATCTAATATTGTTCCTGTCACCACTGTTCCCTGTCCTTCAATAGACAATACACGATCTATTGGCATTCGAAATGAATTTCTATATAATCGAAATTGGTCTAGATGATAAAGCTGCTCTTCTAGAACTTTTTTTAGTTCCTCTATTCCCTCTCCATTCACAGATGAGACACGGACTTTAGGCCACTCTTTACATATAGTATCTCTTGTCCATTCATTAATCTCATTCTCGATTAAATCTGTCCATTCTGTATCAACACAATCAGACTTTGTTAACACAACAATACCACGTTGTACACCTATTTCCGATAGAATCTCCACATGTTCAATGGTCTGTGGCATTATCCCGTCATCCAATGCAATCACTAAAAGAACAAGATCCATACTACAAACACCTGCCAACATATTGTTCAAAAATTTTTCATGACCCGGGACATCTACAATTCCAACACTTTGCCCATTATTTAATTGAAAACTAGTAAATCCCAAATCAATTGAAATACCTCTTTTCTTTTCCTCCTTTAACGTATCTGTATCATTTCCTGTCAGAGCTTTGATCAATTCAGTCTTCCCATGATCAATATGACCTGCAGTCCCAATGATATAATGATCCATCTCAAATCCTCCTACGAATGAAACAAAGTTATATCCGACTCAACCAAAACCATATTGCACAATATCGTATATATATAAACGATTCTTATCTAATATTAACTATAAAAAAAGAACTTCACTCAATCAGAATGAAGTTCTAAACACCTGCCGCAGACCGGACTTGAACCGGTACAGGATTGCTCCCGAGGGATTTTAAGTCCCTTGCGTCTGCCTATTCCGCCACTGCGGCATGATATAAAATTGATATGGGGCCTACAGGACTTGAACCTGTGACCCTCTGCTTGTAAGGCAGATGCTC
>Mya_p2__coassemble_1530_pt1 | contig 11680 bp, 10 predicted proteins | sample Mya_p2__metabat2_high_PE_023 | metagenome-assembled genome bin Mya_p2 | reverse complement strand
AAGATTCCTTTTGTGTTCATTCCCTCTTCTCCTACTCGATGTTCTGAATTTGTTCTCTGATTTTCTCAATCTCTGTTTTTAAATCAATGGCGTAATTGGAAATTTCCAAATCATTTGCCTTAGACAAGGTAGTATTCGCCTCTCGGTTCATTTCCTGTGCAATAAAATCCAACTTTCTTCCAATGCCTTCAGACATGGAGAGGGTTTCTCTCATATGGGAAATGTGACTCTTCAAACGAACGATTTCTTCATCGGTGCAGATTTTGTCTGCATACAAGATCACTTCTGCAGCAATACGACTCTCTTCAATCTGTGTATCTGCAAGAATCTCTTTCATCTTTTCCTCTAATTTTTCACGATATCTTGCCACAATCTCTGGGGAATGCTCTTCAATCTTCTCAACAAGCATTTCCATATGATCCAGCTTTTCTAAAATATCTGCCTTCAAATGCTCTCCTTCGGTCACTCTTGTTTCCACAAACTGTGTAAATGCACCTTCTAAGGCAGTTTTCAAACCTTTCCACAATTCTTCCTCATCTTCTGCCTGCGCTTCCATCACAAGAACCTCTGGACAACGTGCCAAAGTCGAAGCACGCAGATCATTCTCAATGCCAAACTGCTCACTCATCTGCTGGAAATATTTTACATATTCTGCAGCCAGAATCCCATTGTACTTCAATGCCATCTGCTCTTCTGAGGAATCTTCATAAGTAATGAAAATGTCCACCTTTCCACGGGATGCATATTCTTTCAAAAGTGCTCGAATCGAAGATTCAAAAAAATTCAACTTCTTTGGCATGCGGATATTTACATCCAAATAACGATGGTTCACACTTTTCAACTCGACTGTGAACTTTTTCGAATCAAGCTCATATTCATATCTTCCAAAGCCTGTCATACTTTTAATCATGATTTTGTCCTCTATAATTCCTATTTTTTCATAATTCCATATTATACCCCACCCCTCTCATACGGTCAACTCTTGCCTCCAAGTTTCCTTTGCAGTTTCCCTTGGAATCTTTATTGTTCACAAAAAGAATCCGTGCTATAATGAGATTTTGAAAATAAGGAGGTACTACCATGGCTTTTGATGGAATTGTTGTGGCCAATCTTGTCCACGAATTGAGATCCGAATTGCTAAATGGAAGAATTGCGAAAATTGCACAACCAGAAGCAGATGAATTGCTTTTGACGATCAAATCTCCTGCTGGACAAAGACGTTTGTATTTGTCTGCCAGCGCATCTCTTCCTTTGATATATTTAACTGAAACAAACAAACCAAGTCCTATGACGGCACCTAACTTTTGTATGTTGCTTCGCAAGCACATTGCAAATGGACGCATTGTGAACATTTACCAGCCTAAACTGGAACGAATCATTCACTTTACCATTGAACACTTAGATGAGATGGGTGATTTGTGTCAGAAAGATCTTGTTGTAGAAATCATGGGAAAACATAGCAATATCATTTTCTGTAATAAAGATGGAATGATCATTGACAGTATCAAACACGTATCAGCGCAAATGAGTTCTGTCCGTGAAGTATTGCCAGGGCGTCCTTATTTCATCCCGGACACTATGGAGAAGCAGGATCCACTGGACATTTCTTTTGCAAACTTTGAAGCCATATTGTGTGGAAAGCCAATGGCACTTTCCAAGGCCATCTACACAAGCTTTACAGGCGTCAGTCCTGTGGTTGCCGAAGAGATTTGTTCCATTGCCGGATTGGATTCTTCCCTCCCTCCAAAGGAATTTTCCCGAGATGTGCTTCAGCATTTGTATAACCAGTTTTCCCTCTTCTTTTCTCAGATTAAAGAGGGAAAATTTGTTCCTCAGATTTATTATGCAGGGAAAGAACCAAAAGAATTTTCTTCTGTTTCTTTGGAACATTTAAGTCCCTATACAGCCAAGGAATTTCCTAATATTTCCAGTGTGTTGGAAACCTACTATGCTACTAAAAATACTATTACTAGAATGCGCCAGAAGTCCACAGATTTACGACACATCGTCCAGACTGCTTTGGAGAGAAACCGCAAAAAATATGATCTTCAGGCAAAGCAGCTGAAGGATACAGAAAACCGGGATAAGTACAAAGTCTACGGTGAATTGATCAACGTCTATGGCTACAATCTAGATCCCGATGCTAAGAAGTTGGATGCATTGAATTACTATACCAACGAAATGGTATCCATTCCTTTGGATTCAACAAGGACACCACAGGAAAACGCACAGAAGTATTTTGACAAGTACAACAAACAGAAACGTACCTTTGAGGCACTTTCCAAGTTGACCCAGGAAACATCAGATGACATCCGTTACTTAGAATCTATCCAAACTGCTTTGGATATTGCCAGAAGCGAAGATGACTTGGCTGAAATCAAAGAAGAATTGATTTCTGCTGGTTATATGAAACGGAAATTCACAAAGAAAAAAGTAAAAATTAAAAACAAACCACTCCACTATATTTCCAGTGATGGATACCATATATATGTGGGAAAAAATAATCTTCAAAATGAAGAACTGACCTTTCACTTTGCCACAGGAAATGACTGGTGGTTCCATGCCAAGCAGGCACCAGGTTCTCATGTCATCGTAAAGACCAATGGAGACGAACTTCCAGACCGCACCTTTGAAGAGGCAGGCAAATTGGCTGCCTACTATTCCAGTATGCGGGATGCCGACAAAGTCGAGATTGACTACATTGAAAAGAAGCACGTGAAAAAGCCAAGCGGTGGAAAACCTGGCTTTGTAGTGTACTATACCAACTATTCGCTTGTCATTGACAGTGATATCAGTGAAATTAAAGAAGGGGATTGAATGAGTGACCTCATTCATTCCCTTTTGCAATTGCCTTGATTTCTTCTGGTACTACAATTGACTTCACCTGATCATAAGATTGAAATTGAAGTTTGATTTCGTAATGGGTCACATCCACCCGTTCCCCAATCTGATCATACAATTCATTCAACACTTCCGTCATATCTACCAACATACGGGCCGGCAACATTTCTTCCTCATATACATCAAAAATCACTGGAATTTTCAATTTTGCGATCATACTGTCATCTGGTAATTCCACCAGACCGAATCCGTGGATCATCTGGCTTCCCAGTACTCCCATCAATTCTTTTCCAGAAACATTGCCATACATTTCATAGCAAGGTTTTCCATCCACTTCCACCAGTTGCTCTGCAATCTGAAAGGAATCGATGGACTCTCCCATTTCCGAGAAAAAGTTTTGATCCAATCCGATGCCACCTTTGGTTGGATGAGACTGTTCTTTCACCCACTGACCATCCATACCACTGTAGGTCACTTGCTCCTTTCCATCCATTACCTGATAGATTTCCAGATCACTCTCCAGATTCACACCACCCATGACAACCTGTGCTTTACCAGAAGCATGGCCTGCCTTTGGTTTCATGGTATTTTCCATATTCATATCCATGGTTACTTTCGTGTAGCGGACCACACTCTCCATTTTGATATCCATATCTACCTGATTGGAAAAAGAAGTAACCTTTGCCAGCTGTTCTTCCACTTCTTTCATGATTTTCTTCGGTGTCATTTTTCCTGAACAACCTGCTAGCATACTGATGCATAGCAAAACCATGACAATGGACAACAGCCTTTTCCCTTGTTGTTTCTTCATTGTTCTATCCTTTATGTCTTATTTTCCCAACAAGTAATCAATAAACTGCTGGGCTGTTCTTCCAGATAAGCCTCCATGACTTAACTCCCATTTATTTGCTTCTAAGAGCAATTCCTTCTCAGTCATATCGATTCCGTTGACAAGCGCCAACTCTGTCACAATATGCTGGAACTCTTTCTTATCTGGAGACCCATAATAGATTGTAACACCAAATCGTGCAACAAGCGACATTTTTTCTTGCACCGTATCATTTATATGTAATTCTTCATCTCGATCCGTTTTATCTCGAAAAGTTTCCCGAATTAGATGACGACGATTTGATGTTGCGTAAATCAGTACATTTTCCGGCTTTTTCTCTAAACCACCCTCAATGACTGCCTTCAAATACTTATATTCTATCTCAAATTCTTCAAAAGACAAGTCATCCATATAAATGATAAACTTGTAATTGCGATTTTTGATCTGTGCGATTACATCATTCAAATCCTGAAACTGATGTTTATACACTTCAATCATACGAAGTCCTCTATCATAATATTGATTCAAAATTGCCTTGATGGAAGATGACTTTCCCGTCCCAGCATCCCCATATAAAAGGCAGTTATTTGCACGCTTTCCACTTACAAATGCTTCCGTATTATCGATCAATTTCTGCTTTTGGATATCATATCCAACCAAATCATCCAAATGTACATGTGCAATCTTTGTAATAGGTACGATCTCCGCCTGTTTTCCTTCCACATGTTCCACACGAAAGGCCTTGTGAAGCCCTAGTTTTCCCACACCAAACTCTTTGTAAAACTGAGCCAAGCTATGCTGAAATTCCTCCACAGTAGAAGCATTTCCCAAAACGACACTTAAATGACAAATACGGTCCCGGATTCGTCGATTGAATACTCTGCTTTTTTCAGGTTCATTTTCATATTGAAATAAAATACCCAAACACTGGGCCTGTAACTGTTCTTCTAACTCATGAAAATCATAGTCAAACAATTCCTTCATAATTGCAAAATCATGCTTTGCAACTTTATTGATACTGCCTTCCACAGAACCAACGATTTCACAAGAGGTACTATATGCATTCTCATCATTTGCTAGCAAAAAGGTCAAATAAGTATGCCAAAGATTCCCTGAAAATCCATGGCTAGATGAAAGTTCCAGTATTTGATGCACACAATCAAACAACAACGTTCTCAAATCTTCTACGTTATAATATTCGTTCTGATAATTTTCTATTAAAAATGTCATATCATTCAGAATATCCCCATATTCCATATTTCTGTATAACATCAATTCATTGGTACGCATATCTTTTCCTCCCCACATTTCATGAGTTTTGAGCATCCTTATTTCAAAGGGATTTCTATAACCCTCTTTTTCGCTCCAAGTTATATTTCTAAGTCTTCTATCTCTAATAATTTCCTAATATTTTCAAATTCTGTGCTTCTTCTCGTAGTCCTCGAAGTGCATTTTTTACAGCAGGCTGTTCCAGATTTCCTTCAAAATCCACAAAAAATCGATATTCCCATGTTTTTCCTTCAATTGGACGTGATTCAATTCTTGTCATGTTCAGATCATTATATATGAAATGAGACAGCATCTGATACAAGGACCCACTCTCATGAGGAACCTCAAAGCAAATGCTGATTTTAGAAGCTTCTTTTAAAAATACTTTTTGGTTTGTAATAACAATAAATCTGGTGGAATTATTCTTTTCATCATTGATATCCTCTGCCAACACTTCCAACCCATAAACTTCTGCCGCATAGGCACTGCAAACAGCTACCTGTGTCATATCCCTATCATGCAATACTTTTTTTGCTGCTACAGCAGTGTTTACCACACTGATTCGTTCCCATTCAGCATGGTCATCCAGATATCGAGAAGTTTGCATCAACGCCTCTGCCTTGGAATACACACGTTTGGTCTGTTCCAACGAAGTTCCTGGAAGCCCAACAAGTGTATGAGTAACAGGAAGAATTGTCTCTCCTACGATATAATTCTCAAACTCTACCAGCAAATCGTAAATCTCATTCACTGAACCAGCGGAAGAATTCTCGATAGGAAGGACTGCATAGTCTGCTGCCCCCTCTTCAATTGCTTCCATAGCCTCTCGAAATGTTCTTACATGAAAAGAATTACACTCTTTCCCAAAATACTGTCTCATAGCAGCCTGGCTATAGGCACCTTCGGTTCCTTGAAACACGACACGAGCTGTTTCCTTTTCTAAGGAAGGAATCTGAATAAAAGGGAGTCGTCCCAGTGCACCAGCTTCCACCAACTGACGATATTGCAGCTTTCTGCTCATAGACATCAACTGCTGATACAATTCTTGTACGCCCTTTTTTTGAAATGTTCCATCTACTTTCGATGCAACATCTGCAAGCTTGCTTTTTTCTCTCTGTTTGTCTAATACCTTTTTTCCTGTCTGCACTTTATATTTCCCAACTTCTTCACATACCTGCATACGTGTTTCGTAAAGTCGGACCATCTGTTCATCGATTTCATCCAATTGCACTCTCAGTTCTTCCAATGTAGCCATCTTACTTCTCCTTTGACTTTTTCGCTTGCTATAGCAATTCACCGCTTTAACGAACTACTACGATTTATTGCCCATTATAATACATTTTCTGTGGAAAATCCATGCCTTAATTTATTTTCAAACTGGTTGAAAATTCTCCTAATTAGTTGTTGAAAAAGGATTCGAACTAGTATATAATAGCTGAAAGAATCTGAATGTATGGAGGTTATGATATGAACATCACAGAATGTATTCGAAGTCGAAGAAGTATTCGCAAATACAAATCCAAGCCTATTGATCATTCTATTATTGATTCTATCGTTTCTGATGTTTCTTATTCTCCATCCTGGAAAAACACTCAAATAACTCGTTATATTGCAATTGAAGATTCTTCCATTCTCGGAACAATTGCTGAAAAATTCACCCCAGATTACAATTCCAGAATTATTTCTTCCGCACCTGTATTAATTGCGGTCACTTTTGTGAAAGGACGAAGCGGTTTTGAGCGTGACGGTTCATATACAACAAAAAAAGAGGATCGTTGGCAAATGTTTGACGCAGGTATTGCTTGCCAGACCTTTTGTCTTGCAGCAAAGGAACGAGGCCTTGGAACGGTGATCATGGGGATTTTTGATGAAGACAGCATTTCAGAGCTTTTGGACATTCCAGAAGATCAGGAATTGGCAGCCTTAATTACTTTGGGTTATCCAGATGAAGATCCAAATCCACCGAAACGAAAGACAACTGATATTTTGTTACAGTACAAATAATGTTATTTTGCCAGAAGGCATATTATAAGGAGGTTTTTTATGAGACACTTGATGAGTCCTCTTGATTTCACAGTAGAGGAGCTGAACGATTTACTTGATCTTGCACAGGATATTGAAGCACATCGCGAAAAATATGCACATGCTTGTGACGGTAAAAAACTTGCAACACTTTTTTATGAGCCAAGTACTCGTACACGTTTAAGTCACGAAGCAGCTATGCTGAACTTAGGCGGTAGTGTGTTAGGATTCTCTTCTGCAAACTCAAGTTCTGCATCCAAAGGAGAAAGCGTTGCAGATACCATTCGAACAGTTTCCTGCTATGCGGATATCGTTGCAATGAGACATCCAAAAGAAGGTGCTCCAATGGTAGCAAGTGCACACTCTCGTATTCCAATCATCAACGCCGGTGATGGGGGTCATCAACACCCTACACAAACATTAACAGACCTGTTAACAATCCGTAGCGTAAAAGGTCGTTTGGACAACCTCACAATTGGTCTTTGTGGAGACTTGAAATTTGGACGTACAGTTCACTCTTTGATCCAAGCACTGGTTCGTTACACGGGAATCCGTTTCATCCTCATTTCTCCAGAAGAACTTCGTCTTCCAGATTATATCCGTCAGGATGTATTGGACAAACAGAAAATTCCTTACAAAGAAGTCGTTCGTATGGAAGAAGCACTTCCAGAGCTTGACATTCTTTACATGACACGTGTACAGAAAGAGCGTTTCTTCAACGAAGATGATTACGTACGCATGAAAGACTTCTACATTTTGGACAAACAGAAAATGGAGCTTGCACCAGAAGACATGTACGTATTACATCCACTTCCACGTGTAAATGAAATTTCTGTAGAAGTAGATGATGATCCACGTGCTGCATACTTTAGACAGGTACAGTATGGTGTATATGTACGTATGGCATTGATCTTGACATTGCTGGACATCAAAGTTGACTAATTGACCATTTGATAAAGGAGAGTTTCTCATGATTGAAAATAAATTGAATGTTGGAAAAATTTCCGAAGGATTTGTATTAGACCATATTCAGGCTGGAAAGAGTATGGAAATCTATAAATATCTTCACCTCGATAAATTGGATTGCTGTGTTGCAATCATCAAAAATGCAAAAAGTAGCAAAATGGGCAAAAAAGACATTATGAAAATTGAGTGTCCTATCGATTTTATGGATCTGGACATTCTTGGATTCATCGATCACAACATCACAGTAAACATCATCAAAGATGAGACCATCGTTTCAAAGAAGGCACTTCACCTTCCAAAAGAAATCAAAAATGTGATCCGTTGTAAAAACCCAAGATGTATCACATCCATCGAGCAGGAATTGGATCATGTATTCGTTCTTACAGATGAAGAAAATGAAGTCTATCGTTGTAAATACTGTGAAGAAAAATATCGTGGAAAAAACAAATAAGCAATTATGCTTTAAAAAAGCTCTCCGATTTTCATCGGGGAGCTTTTTTATGATCATAGGAATCTCGTTTTCCTTCTATCTTTTCTCTTTATGAATCTATGCATTAACACTTTTCTGCAATCTCGTAAATCAGACGTTCTGTATCTTTCCATCCAAGACATGGGTCTGTGATGGACTTTCCATATACTCTTTCGCTGTCAATGCTCTGGCAGCCTTCTTCCAGGTAACTTTCAATCATCACACCTTTGACCAACTTCTTCACCTCTGGATTGTAATTGCGGCTATGGATTACTTCACTTGTAATACGGATCTGTTCTTTAAACTTCTTGTTGGAATTAGAATGGTTCGCATCGATAATTGCCGCTGGATTCTTCAAATCCATCTTTTCATACATTTCCATCAAGCGCATCAGATCTTCATAATGGTAGTTTGGAATACATGTGCCATATTTATCCACGCCACCTCGCAGGATAACATGAGCCAAGTCATTTCCATCGGTTGTCACATCCATACCACGATAAATAAAACTGTGAGAACTTTGAGCTGCTACAACAGAGTTCAGCATAACAGAAAAATCACCACTGGTTGGGTTCTTCATTCCAATTGGAATGTCCATGCCACTTGCTGTCAAACGATGCTGCTGATTTTCCACAGAACGAGCACCAATGGCCTCATAAGACAATAGATCGTCCAGATAACTACGATTTTCTGGATACAACATCTCATCTGCTGCCGTCAATCCGCTTTCCTCAATGGCACGCAAATGCATCTTACGAATGGCAATGATTCCTGCCAACAGATCCGGTTCCTTGTCTGGTTCTGGCTGATGAAGCATTCCCTTATATCCGGCTCCTGTTGTTCTTGGTTTATTCGTATAAATACGTGGAACAATCATCAGGCGATCGGATACTTTTTCACTGATCTTCGCCAGACGATTGACATATTCACAGACAGAATCTTCATTGTCTGCGGAACATGGTCCTACCAATACAAGAAACTTATCTGACTTTCCTGTGAAAATGTCTCGAATCTCCTGATCTCGTTGCTTCTTCAGTGTCTGAATGGCCTCCGGCACTGGATATTCTGCTTTTAAATTTGCCGGAAGTGGTAATTGTGCGTTTACTTTCATTCCCATTTTTCTGTCCTCACAATCTGCTTTTTTGATATGAAGAAAGCCTTTTACACGCTTCCAATCCTCGTGTAAAAGGCAGTTTTCTTAATTTCATCAGGAATAATAAGCAAGACGATAAGCCGGGTTATGTCGTTGGACAATCATCTATCTAGTTCCAATGTTACCACTGGACTCAAGCGACCTACCTAAAGCGTGACGGGCAGCCACATCGCTTTCTTCCGGTCTTGCTTCGGATGGGGTTTACATGTGCCCTCGCTGTTACCAGAGAGGCGGTAGTCTCTTACACTGCCTTTCCACCCTTACGCTAGCAATGCTAACGCGGTTTATTTCTGTTGCACTGGCCTTGGAGTCACCTCCACCGGACGTTATCCGGCATCCTGCCCTGTGAAGCCCGGACTTTCCTCACCTGCTACCTTTCGGCATCTGCAGCCGCGATTGTCTGTCTTACTTAATATCCTGTTTCGATTTTACAAATCGTTTTTTTATTCTACATCAAAATGCGCTTCTTGTCTATGTTTTCTTAAAAAAATGACCCGTTTCCTTCTACAAGCCTTCATCTACCAACAAATTTTTGCCATCTGCTGCCGTAGTAGCCAATTCATCACAACGTTCATTTTGTGGGTGTCCGTCATGCCCTTTCACCCAATGGAAGATGACTTCATGCTTTTCTTTCACAGCCAGCAGGCGCTTCCACAGATCCACGTTTTTTACAGGCTCATTTTTTCCACGCTTCCAGTTTTTCTTAAGCCATCCATCGATCCAATGCTGGTTAAAGGCATCTACCACATATTTGGAATCGGAGTACACATCCACCGTACAAGAACGATTGAGCGCTTCCAGCCCTGAGATCACGGCCATCAATTCCATTCGGTTGTTGGTTGTTTTCACATAGCCTTGGGACAGTTCTTTTGTGTGAAGCACACCTTTGCTGTCCACATATTCCAGCACAGCTCCATAACCTCCCGGCCCATCTGGGTTACCTCTAGCTGCACCATCTGTATACAATGTTACCTTCATGGTTCTTCTCTGTTCTCCTTCCATATGCATCCATTTGTATGCTTGATCGTGAACCTGATTTCGATCCACAACTTTTCATCTTTCCATGCTTCTTATTCGCCTAAAATCTTACGCGCCAATGCATTGGCTTTTTCATACACTTCTTCTGCAGGAACGTCCAAGAAAAATTCTCCATTTTCATAGAGCACCTTTCCTCCAACCATAGTCATCTTCACATTCTGCTTGCTACCTGAATAAACTAGGTTTTTCTCAATGTTCTGAAGTGGCTGCATATTGGGCTGGTTCAGATCGATCAAAATCATATCCGCTTTCTTTCCAACACTTAAAGTATCACATTCTGGCAATCCCATTGCCAATGCACCATTTACAGTTGCCATTTTCAACACTTCGTTTGCAGGAACCGCCTCTGGATCATCGCAAATGCCTTTCTGCAACCCTGTTGTCAGGAACATTTCACGGAACATATCCAAACAGTTGTTGCTAGCAGGCCCATCCGTACCGATAGCAACTGGAATGCCCTCTTCTAAGAAACGTTTGATTGGAGCGATTCCACTTGCCAGCTTCAGGTTGGATGCTGGATTTGTCACCACGAAAATGCCACGATCCTTCAAAATCTGATAATCAGACTCATCCATATGTACGCAATGGAACAAAGTACCCCCATGGCGGAACATTCCAAGAGAATCTAATGTTGCCACTGGAGACTTGCCCCAACGTCCTCTACATTCTTCTACTTCTTTTCTTGTCTCAGAACAGTGGGTGCTGACAGGTGCCTCATGCTTGTTAGCCAATTCTGACAATCCTTCCATCAATTCTTTGCTTGTTGTATATTCTGCGTGGAATCCAATACGGTGGCTGATCTGTCTTTTTTCATCTTTGTTCAAACGAAGATAATCCTGTTCTACCCCTTCTACCGTTCCACCAAAATCATTGATGCTGTCGCAGAATACATAACGGAATCCACAATCTTTTGCAGCTCTTGCACCGTCATCCACATAAAAATACATATCATAGGCAGCTGTAATTCCACTAGTCAAATATTCCATAATTCCAAGCTTTGTAAACCAATACACAGCTTCGCCATCCAATTTCGCCTCATTTGGAAATACCTGCTGGTGAAGCCACTCATCTAATTTCATATCATCTGCATAAG
>Mya_p2__coassemble_1512_pt1 | contig 11824 bp, 10 predicted proteins | sample Mya_p2__metabat2_high_PE_023 | metagenome-assembled genome bin Mya_p2 | reverse complement strand
CCTGTAACGGTTCCTAAAGTTCCTCCGGCTGCACCATATGCAGGTCCTAACAACTCTTCTCCGGCTGCTTTTCCCTTGGAAGTTCCGATTTTAAATAAAATGCTTGCTCCGGCAATACTGACAACGGCGTTGATGATCTGCTCAATGATCTGAGAAACTGCCGTCGGCATCATGGTTCCCAAACCTTGGAAATAACCTCGCAAAACTCCTAGCAGAGCAACAATAAACAAGCCCACTGCCAGGACTTTTAAAGCATAAACACTCAAAGGAGATTCCATAAAGCTAGATGCAATGGTTCCTGCTCCAAAGAAAATAAGCAGGGACACGAAAATTCCAACTACAAGGGAAAACCCCAAAGAGCACAAAAAGACACGAAAGGCATTGCGACGTTGTCCCATGGCCATACGGGCAGACACCAGCTTTGACACAGCGGTTGGCAGACTCAAGCTGGAAAGCATCAATGCCATAGCATAAACCTCAAAGGCATAACCATAAAACCCATTTCCTTCATCGCCTAAAATGTTGGTCAATGGAATTCGATAGACTACTCCGATGACTTTTGTCATGACCATGGCAATGGCAAGGATCATTCCCTGCATCAGGAAGTCATCTTTTTTCTGTTTTCTATTGGTTGTTTGTTGATCAGGCATTTGACTCCTCCGTTGACTCTCGTGAAATCTGTACTTTCTCCATGATTTCGCGCTGTTTCTGTTCCATCTCGATTCGTTCCTCTTCTACCATGTGATCGAATCCAAATAAATGCAACATACTATGTGCGACCAAAAAGGCGAATTCTCGTTTTGGAGAATGGCCATAAGCTTCTGCCTGGCTTATTACTTTTTCTTTGGAAATCACAATATCCCCAAGCATCAACTCTCCTGTTTCAGGGTGAAAGGCATCTTCTCCATCTTCAAAAATGGAAAAATCTCCTGGTACTGCATATTCTTGCATTGGAAATGACAATACATCGGTTGCTCGGTCAATGCCACGATATTCTTCATTCATCTCATGAATGACATCATCCGTTGTAAGAAGCAAATTGACTTCTGCTTCATAAGGACAACGGATATATTCTAATGCAGCATCAATCACCAATGTTGCAATTTCTTCTGCGTCTATTGGAAGGTGAAGTTTCCCTTCTTCTTCAAAATACAAACTCATGATTGTTTCCGTTTGCCACCTTTTTGGGTGTGCATTCCTTTCTTTTCATATTCCTCGTAAGCTTTTACAATTTTTTGAACAAGCGGATGTCGGACAACGTCTTTGCTGGATAAACTGCAAATGGCAATATCTTCCAGATTTTTGACTACTTTCACTGCTACATCCAGACCAGAAGTGGTTCCAGCAGGTAAGTCTTTTTGTGTTGAGTCACCGGTAATCACGACTTTGGAACCAAAACCAATACGTGTTAAAAACATTTTCATCTGGGCAGGGGTCGTATTCTGGGCCTCATCCAAGATGATAAAAGCATTGTCAAGAGTACGTCCACGCATGTATGCGAGAGGTGCCACTTCAATCAATCCTTTTTCGGAATTTTTGATGAAGCTTTCCGCTCCCATGATCTGATAAAGTGCGTCGTACAATGGACGCAAATAAGGATCGATTTTGCTCTGCAAATCGCCTGGTAAAAATCCAAGCTTTTCGCCAGCTTCAATGGCTGGACGAGTTAAAATGATTCGTTCCACTTCATTGGCCTTAAATGCGGTAATGGCCATAGCCATGGCAAGATAAGTTTTCCCCGTTCCTGCTGGTCCTAGGCCGAAGGTGATCATATTCTTTCGAATGGAATCAACATATTTTTTTTGTCCCAGTGTTTTCGGTTTGATCGGTCTTCCTTGTAAGGTGTGACAAATCAGATCTTTATCAATGGCAACAATCTCTTCTTCACTATCTTCAAAGACAAGAGAGATGGCATAATCTACATTTTGCTCTGAAATGGTATTGCCTCTCATAGAAAGCTGTACAAGCTGCAACAAAACACGTTTTGCACGATCCGCATATTTCTGTTCTCCAAGTACTTTTACATTTCCATCTCGTGCAATCAATGTCACATGAAAGGCTCGTTCTATCTTTTTTGCAAATACATCAAACTGGCCAAACACGTTACGTTCATGCTCAGTTGGAATCTCAATCATTAGTTCTGATAAACTCATTTCTGCTAGTTCCTTTCCATTTCAAGTTTCATCCTAATGTATTTTAACATCATTTTTCAAAAAAAGCCACACATACATTGACAGAATGATGGGCGGCTTTCCCACTGTCATGAATGCGTGGCTATTTTATGATTTCTTTTTTAATCAGATCCAGATGTTTTATTTATCTGTAATCTCAGAATGAAGCTCCTGTAATGATTTTACTTCTGTTGGACCATAAGTCTTCACTTTGTAAATACCTGTTGCGGCTGCTTTCGCTGCTGCCATTGTTGTTACATATGGAACCTTCTTCTTAATTGCAGCTTTTCTCAAGTAGCTATCGTCATTTTTGCTTTCTTTTCCAGATGGTGTGTTTACAATGATGTCAACTTTACCATTTGTAATGATGTCAAGCATGTTTGGACGACCTTCCTGAAGTTTTTTAATACTTTCTGCTTCAATACCATTTGCACGGAGTAATTCGCATGTATGTTTGGAAGCAACAATCTTAAATCCAGATTTTACGAAGTAATCTGCTACTTCTACAACTTCACCTTTGTCACGGTTGCTTACAGAAATCAAAACAGTTCCTTCCAATGGAAGTTTTGTCTGTGTAGCTTCCTGAGCTTTGTAGAATGCCTCTCCGTAGAACTGAGATAATCCAAGTACCTCTCCAGTAGATCTCATTTCTGGTCCGAGAAGTGGGTCTACCTCTGGGAACATGTTGAATGGGAATACTGCTTCTTTGATTCCGTAATAAGGAATGTTCTGCTCTTTCAATTCTGGAACTGGAGATGGTCTTCCCGTTAATTCAGATGTAACAATATCGATGGCAAGTGGTACCATGCGGATGTTACATACTTTTGATACCAATGGAACTGTTCGGGATGCACGTGGGTTTGCTTCCAGTACATAAACTTTTCCATTTTCAATTGCATACTGCATGTTCATAAGACCTTGAACATGCATTTCTTCTGCGATTTTTCTTGTATATTCTTTGATTGTTTTTACATTTTCCTCAGAAATATGTTTGGATGGAATGATACATGCAGAGTCTCCAGAATGTACTCCTGCAAGCTCAATGTGCTCCATAACTGCTGGTACGAATGCGTGTGTTCCATCACTGATGGCATCTGCCTCACATTCTGTTGCATGTCCAAGGAAGCGGTCAATGAGGATTGGGCGGTCAGGTGTTACACCAACAGCTGCTTCCATGTATCCAACCATGCTTTCTGGATCATAAACAACTTCCATTCCGCGTCCACCAAGTACGTAAGAAGGACGAACCATAACTGGATATCCGATTTCATTCGCAATCTTCAATGCGTCATCCACTGTAACAGCCATTCCTGATTCTGGCATTGGAATCTCCAATTTATCCATCATTTCACGGAACAAATCACGATCTTCTGCAAGGTCGATGACAGATGGTGCTGTACCAAGAATTTTTACACCATTCTTTTCAAGGTCTGCTGCCAAGTTCAATGGAGTCTGACCACCAAACTGTGCAATCACACCAACAGGTTGCTCTTTCTTGTAAATGCTCAATACATCTTCCAATGTCAATGGCTCAAAGTACAATTTATCAGAAGTATCGTAGTCTGTAGATACTGTTTCAGGGTTACAGTTTACGATAATTGTTTCAAAACCAAGTTTTCTAAGTGCAAGAGATGCATGTACACAACAGTAGTCAAATTCGATACCCTGTCCGATTCTGTTTGGTCCACCACCAAGGATCATAATCTTTGGCTTCTCATTGCTTACTGGATTCTTGTCTTCTGCGTTATATGTAGAATAGTAATAAGCACTATCTTCAGTTCCACTTACGTGAACACCTTCCCATGCTTCCTCTACACCAATGCTGATACGTTTGTTACGTACGTCTTCTTCGCTTACTTCCAAAATCTGGCTCAAATATTTATCAGAGAAACCATCTTTTTTCGCTGTTGTCAAAGCTTCATCTGTTGGAAGTCCACCCTTGAACTGCATCAAAGCTTCTTCTTCATCAACCAATTCTTTGATTTGCTCTAAGAAATAAGGTTTGATCTTTGTGAGTTCGTGGATTTCTTCTACTGTAGCACCTTTTCTCAGTGCTTCGTAGATTACGAAGTAACGCTCGCTTGTAGCGTATGTAAGTTTTTTCAATAACTCTTCTTTTGTTCTCTGATCAAAGTCTTTGGAATGTCCCAATCCATAATGTCCTGTCTCAAGAGAGCGGATGGCTTTCTGGAAAGCCTCTTTAAATGTTTTACCAATACTCATAACTTCACCAACGGCGCGCATCTGAGTACCAAGTTTATCTTCTACACCTTTGAATTTTTCAAATGCCCAACGAGCAAATTTGATTACAATGTAATCTCCGTCTGGCACATATTTATCCAATGTTCCATATTTTCCACATGGAATATCTTTCAATGTAAGTCCCGTTGCAAGCATTGCAGATACAAGTGCAATTGGAAAACCAGTTGCCTTGGATGCCAATGCAGATGAACGGGATGTACGAGGGTTGATCTCGATGATGATGTCACGATCTGTCTTAGGATCATGTGCCCACTGTACATTACATCCACCGATTACCTGTACAGAATCTACAACTTTGTGAGATTTTTCTTGCAAACGTTTCTGAACTTCTTCAGAAATTGTAAGCATTGGAGCAGAACAGAAAGAGTCACCAGTATGGACACCAAGTGGATCGATGTTCTCGATAAAGCATACTGTGATCATGTTTCCTTCCTGATCACGAACAACTTCTAACTCAAGCTCTTCCCATCCAAGGATAGACTCTTCTACAAGAACCTGTCCTACAAGACTGGCCTGAAGTCCACGTGCACAAACAGTTTTTAATTCTTCTACATTATATACGAGTCCACCACCGGCTCCTCCCATCGTATAGGCAGGACGGAGAACAACTGGATATCCCAATTTATCTGCGATTGCAAGAGCTTCATCCACGGTATAGGCAACTTCACTTCTTGCCATCTCAATACCAAGTTTGTCCATTGTATGTTTGAACTCGATACGGTCTTCACCACGTTCGATAGCGTCAACCTGTACACCGATAACTTCTACGTTGTATTTATCTAATACACCTGCTTGAGCTAATTCAGAACATAAATTAAGACCGGATTGTCCGCCAAGATTAGGCAATAAGGCATCTGGTCTCTCTTTTGCAATAATTTGTTCAATTCTATCCACATTCAGTGGTTCAATATAAGTAACGTCAGCTATCTCAGGGTCAGTCATAATAGTAGCTGGGTTTGAGTTAACTAATACGATCTCATAGCCTAAATTTTTCAATGCTTTGCAAGCCTGTGTACCTGAGTAATCAAATTCACAAGCCTGTCCGATAATAATCGGGCCGGAACCGATGATAAGCACTTTTTTGATATCATTTCTCTTTGTCATCTGTCTTCCTCCTGTATTCTTTCATGTTCTAGTTTCTATTCAATTGGGTATTATACAATAAAAAAAAAGGACAGGCAATGCCAAATCCTATTTTTTCTAATATTATTTTCTAATTTGCATTTATTTGTTATTCTTATATTTTAATTGTTTCATTACAGTAAAGATTGTATTGACTAAAAAAATAGCCAAAGCAATCATTCCTGCGATTTCCAACGTTTGGATCAAATAGTAGGCACTTTTCGTTTTTTGTCCTGCCATAATAAAGTAAATGATCCGATACATTCCTGCTCCTGGAACAGTAGGCAAAATTCCTGGAATCAAAAAAATAGTCACAGGAGCACGTAGGCATCTGGCAAATGTCTGAGACATGAATGCGATTACAAGAGCAGATAAAAAGGATGCCATTACAGGACTTGTCTGAAGTTCCATACTTGCCAAGTAAACACAACCTCCAACTGCGCCGATGATTCCAGCATAAACAAGATATTTTTTTGGACATTCCAGCAAAATTGCGAATCCAGCAATGGCAAGAAAACTTCCAAGTGTTCCTAAGATCAAATGTCCGAAATTCAAAATGATACACCTCCTGGTCCCATAAATCCGGTCACAGCCATTCCAAGACCGACACCTAAAGCAATGGCTACGGCCGTCATAAACGCTTCCATTGTTCGAGCAGCTCCTGCTAGGTAATCTCCCTGCAAGGAATCACGAATGGCATAGGTAATGGCAATTCCAGGAACAATTGGCATGATACTACTGATGATCAGTGTATCAATATTTAAAATTGGAAATAGGTTTTTCAGGAAAATAGAAGTCAATGCCACTCCAAATGCGCTGAACGCATTGAGGATAAAACTATTTACTTTTAGATACTTTCCCAATGTAGTGATTAACGCAAGGACCACACCCGCTCCAGTTGCTGCTGCAATTTCGTTCCAACCACCACCAAATAATGGCGCAAAGCCAGCACAAACCCCGATAGTCGCTAAATTGTATATCGTTCGTTTGTATTGTCTTCCCTTGATCTGCTTCAGCTCTTTGTATGCTTCTTCTAATGTCATTTCTCCAGCACAATATTTCCGAGAAACTGCATTGACGCGTTCAATACGATTGAGGTTCATACCGCGACTCTCCACACGTTTGATCACCGAAATATTTTCCATATCTGGATTATCCAAGGTGACAAAGATTCCCGTTGTCAATACAACCGTATCAAAAGTTTCTACATGGGCGGTGCTCAGAATTCTTGTAATGGTCTCCTCTACGCGATACGTCTCTCCGCCACTCTTCAACATGGTTTCGCCCGCAAGGACCGCTGTATTCATCAATAATTTATAGTCCATTTCCTTTATCCTCACAAATAGGGATTTCAGCCTTTATTCAAAAACTGAAATCCCTGTTCTTTTTTTACCAGCTTCCGCCGCCTCCGCCGCCAAAGCCGCCGCCGGAGAATCCACCACCTCCGGAAAAACCACCACCTGTAAAGCTACCAGATGAACCACCCGAAGATTGTACCGGCTTTGGTGTCACAATAGTTGTTGCAGCCTGTCTCATATCGGAATGCAATAACCGATGCATCATATAATAATCAAAATATGGAATTCGTCCATTGGTTGTCTCGTACCAGTCTGGAGCTGGAATTGTCAAATCTTTCATCTTGTCAAGCAACACATCGGACAGACCAAATACATAGGCATATGGAAGTACATGATAAAACAAATGTGGTGACTCTTCCGCAATCATTTCCATCCGATCTAACTCTGCTGTTTCAATGAAATCACGAAGTCCTGCCAAATATCCCATCCATCCAACGCATTCTTCGGTACGTTTCTTCATAAATCCAGTTAATACCACTCCAAGTAAGGATACCATGATTACGGCTACAAGTCCAGAAAACAAATCCAGCACAGTTCCACGAAGCATGCCGATTCCATAGGAAAAGAATAACGCTCCTGCAGATGTCACACTGACTGCAATGGAAATACTTCCCAAAAGAAAACGAAGATTCTTTTTCTTCGAATACCAGAAGTCGACAGTATATTTGAACAAGAACAATCCCACAAAATATAACACTGGAAGAAGCAATACCAAGATGTTCGATGATGTAACGGCATAGATTGCAATGGCCATAAATACCATTGGAATCACACTGAGCACCATACTGACTCCTCTTGAAATTCTGGAAGCAACCGTATAAAGTCTTCCCTTATATACTTCTTTCACCTGCAACTTGGCATCAGAAAATGCAGAGGCTGTCTTATATTTTAATTTTGAAAGGGGAACTTCTTTTCCAATGGCTCCATTCACTCCAAAAATCGCATCAAACAAGCACTTCTGATAAGAAGGTATCTCTTTAGGCAAATCCATCGCCTTAATAAATGTCATTGTTTTCTTTTCTTCCTGTCGGATTCTGATATATCCAAGATCTGCCCAGTAAAGAATAAGTGAGATTACATCTGTATCAGAAACATCTCCATCCACAATATATCCAACTGCGGCACTGTCCAGGCCATTTGGTGGTTGAAATTGTATCGATGGAATAATTGCCTGATCTCTTCCAAACAGGAAATATAGCACGAGAAGAATTCCGCCAATGACAACCGAAAGAATCACCAATTGCCTACGAATAGGTGTAAGTGTAGGGACGTGTTCAAAATACCCCTCTTCCATTGGAACAAAAAATGTCATTCCTGTTCCCACTGGTAAGGGCTCTTTTAAGGTTCCTTGAACTACATTTCCAATCCATGTCAAATCCACAATTTCTCTGGCATCCATTCGTTCTCCATACTTTCCATAATAGAGTTGAAATTTTTCTTGCTCAAAATCCTTCGGAAATGCAATCGAAAAGGAACTTCCTGCCGGAATCTCATTTTGCCATCCTGTAGGAAATACATTGTAATAAGCATTGTAATAACCCTTACTCGTAGCCGGTGCTACGGTGTAATCCAGGGTAAACTGATTCTCGTCAAATAAGGTTTCCGTCTCACTACCTAGACGGAACAACTGGTTTCCGTGATCCTGACTCATAGTCCATTCTTTATTGGAACGTACCTTATCTGAATCAAAAAAATGCATAATATGGTTGGTCCACTCTTGTTCCATCCACTTCTACTTCAGTAATGATTCCTTTTTGAGGAATATAACGGTAGATTCCATGACGAAGTTCATCAAAATCCACATCAATCTGCTCAGAAACGGAATAGGTATTGTTCTCGTGAACCTGGATTTCGGTCTGATACTGGGTGGTGGTCATATACGGATCTTCCATAACTTCCTGGATCTGCTGATCAGAAGTAAAGCGACCAAGTAAACCAATCTGATTGTTTAAGAAAAAGATCAATACCCACATGCCAATAAAATAACCGCTGACCCATTTTCTACCATCTCTACTCATAGGCTGTCCTCCGCGTTTTGTTGCCTGTACTTAGAATGACACTTTTACATTCTCTCGTTCTGCTGCGTCATTTACTTCATACAATGGTTTCCGCTTAAACCCAAACATGGCTGCAACAAGATTGCTTGGAAATACTTCTGTTTTTGTATTAAATTTATTGACAACACCATTGTAATATCGACGAGCTCCTGCAATCTCATCTTCGATATCGGAGAGTTCTCTTTGCAGTTCCGCAAAATTAGCATTGGCCTTCAGATCTGGATAGTTCTCTGCAACTGCAAACAAAGAGCGAAGACTTCCTGTCAAAATGTTTTCCTTCTGGATTCGCTCCTCTGGTGTAGATGCTGTCATAGCCATATTCCGGGCCTCTACAACACCTTGCAAGGTTTCCGATTCATGCTTGGCATACCCCTTCACTGTTTCCACATAATTCGGAATCAGATCATAGCGCTTCTTTAAAGAAACATCCATGGTAGAAAATGCTTCCTCTGTTTTATTTCTCATCTTTACAAAACCATTGTAAGAAACAATCAGCCAAACTACAACGACCGTTACAATAAGAAAAATAATTCCAATTACCATATGTGTATCCTCCTGCAATTTTATAGTTTAACTATAGAGAGTTCTTGTTTCTTCGTCAAGCATTATCTATTACAAAGTAGATTCATCATTTGCTTGATTTCTGGAGAGATATATTTATTTTTATGAAGAATCAGATCAAAGGTACGTTTTACAGAAACATCTTTCATAGGAAGAATCACCATTTCTCCCGATGCCACTTCTTTTTCGACCATCCTTCTAGAAAAAATTGCCACTCCTCTTCCGTGAAGAACGGCATTTTTGATTGCTTCGGTATTGGTACTCTGAAAGATGGGATGCAAATGATACCCCCGTTCCTCCATGATTTGAGTAAATTGATTCTTGTTTGTGCTGCCACTTTCTCTACTCACATAATTTTGCCCATGAAGCATGTCTAATGTGACTGCATCATAATGAGCCAAACGATGCTCTTTTCCACACACAACAACCAATTCATCTTCACAAATAGGGGTAATGATCAAATTTTCATTGGTGACTACACCTTCTGCAATGGCAAGGTCTACTTCATTTTTCAGTACAGCAAGTTCGATTTCCGTGGAATTGGACACAACCACTTCGAAACGACAATTTGGTAAGTGCTGCTCTGCTTCATCTAAAATGTTATTGATCAGGCATGTTCCAACAGAAACGCTACAACCGATTTTTATTGTTTTTTTCTGAGCAGCCTGATTCATAGCCTCCTCCATTTGATTAAATGAATCCAAAATATGACGGGAAAAAGAGAGCAAAAGCTCTCCTTCTTTTGTTAGATACAGTTTTTGGGATAAACGTTCAAATAATTTGACACCATAATATCGTTCCAATTCTGAAATTGCCTGACTGATGCTTGGTTGAGAAATGTGCAAAGCTCTTGCCGCTTTGCTCATACCGCCCAAATCTGCAACTGATGTAAATATATTTAAATGTCGTATTGTCATATTCTCTGTCTCCGTTTCTGAATCACAAAAACAATATCTTATAGGATGCACATTTTCAAAAAATGCATCCTATATTTTAGTTTCAATTATTATTATTTTACTACACCAAGTAAGGTGTAAATCAGTGTTCCAACTACACCACTTCCTAAAATAATTGCAATAGCACTGGCCTTGTATTTTCTCAAAATATACAGTGCGACTACAAATATTACGAATTCCACTACTCGTAAGTCAGACAAAACAATGTTTGGAAGCTCTGTCTGGAAAAGCCCCAATACAAGGATGGATGCACCGGCAGAACCGATCAATGCAACAACTGCTGGTCTCATAGCTCCAAGAACTACTTGTACGCCACTGACTGTGCGATATTTATAGTAAAAATGTGCCAATGTCAAGCAAATGCAGAAAGAAGGAATGATACATCCGATGGTGCACAATAATACACCTGGAATACCAGCAATTCGCATTCCCACAAAGGTAGCAGAATTAATGGAAATTGGTCCTGGAGTCATTTCGGCAACAGTGATCAAATCCGAAAATTCTTCCAATGTCATCAAATGATGAATATTTACAATCTGTTCCTGAATTAGTGGAATTGCGGCATATCCTCCACCAACGCTAAACATACCAACCTGAATAAAAGCAAAAAATAATTTGAATAACAACAGCATTTAAACAATTCCTCCATCTTTGATTTTTTTATCGTTGTAGGTCATCACTGCAAGGTCGATCAGACCAATTCCCAAACAGGTCAAGATGACGATCATTGCGCTGATATCAAGAAGATATGTTGCGATAAATGCAACGACCATCATGGCAATATACAATGTTCGTTTTGTCTTGATCACATTTTTGGCAAGATTGATGACAACATCAAAGATTACGGCAGCGACACCTGCTCTCATAACCTGAAGAGCAACGCTGATATAAGGATTGGTACGAAATTGCTCATAAAATAAGGAAATCACTGAAATAATGATCATAGGTGGCAATATTGTTCCAAGAATTGCGACTAAGGAACCAACTACCCCTGCAAGACGGTATCCAATAATAACGGATGCATTGACTGGCAATGGTCCAGGTGCAGATTGTGTGATAGCTGTAACATCCAGCATCTCATCTTCTTCCAGCCATTGCAATTCTTCTACATATTTCTTTTTCATCAAAGAAACAATGACAAATCCACCACCGAAGGTGCAGGCGCTTAACACAAACATGGATTTGAATAATACCCATAATTTACTATAATCTTTTTTCATATCTACCTCCATAAAAACTCTTTGTCGAACACTTTTTTGTTCTAAAAAAGTCTATCATAGAGGTGGATATTTGTGAAATACGTAAGTTTTATATTACTTATAGGTAAATACCTATAT
>Mya_p2__coassemble_1497_pt1 | contig 11942 bp, 8 predicted proteins | sample Mya_p2__metabat2_high_PE_023 | metagenome-assembled genome bin Mya_p2 | reverse complement strand
CGTGATAATAGTACGCTATTTTATCTTATTAATCAATATAAAAAAATTATAAACAGTGTTGACAAACAGAATAACTGGTGATATCTTAATATACGAAAGATGTTAGCACTCAAAATAAACGAGTGCTAATAGCTCGGAAAGGAGGAACCATGGCAATAGAAATTGAATTGACAGAACGAAAACATACAATATTAAAAGCCATTATCCAGAATTATCTGGAGACCGGAGAGCCGGTTGGTTCAAGAACCCTTTCAAAATCAACTGACCTGAATTTGAGTTCTGCGACCATTCGGAATGAGATGGCAGACCTAGAAGATCTGGGGTATATTTTTCAGCCACATACTTCTGCAGGAAGAATCCCATCAGATAAAGGATATCGATTATATGTAGATATGCTGATGGAAGAGAAAGAGCAAGAGTTAGAAGAACTGAAAAGCACCATGCTTGAGAAAACTGATGAAGTGGACAAGGTGTTGAAGCAGGCAGCTAAAGTATTAGCAACTAACACCAACTACGCAACGATGGTTTCAGCTCCGATTAATTGTCGGAACACATTGAAGTTCATCCAGTTGTCTCAAGTTAATGAGGAACAGATTGTTGCAGTCATCGTGATGAGTGGAAATGTGATCAAGAACAAGATCATTGAAGTGCATGGTGGTTTGGATAATGAGACACTTCTGAAGTTGAACATGTTGTTGAATACAACATTGAATGGAATGTCCATTGAGGAAATCAACCTTGGTCTAATCGCGATGTTGAAAGATCAGGCAGGAATTCACAGTGCAGTCATCAGCGAAGTGCTGGATGCAGTAGCAGAGATTATCCAGGTGGATGATGATATGGAAATTTACACCAGTGGAGCAACGAATATTTTCAAATATCCAGAGCTCAGTGATAAGCAAAGCGCACAGGAAATCATTAGTGCATTTGAAGAAAAGCAACAGCTTGCTGAATTGGTGACAGAGACACTTGCCAGTGAAGAAAATCATGGCATTCAGGTGTATATCGGTGATGAAGCACCGGTGAAAACAATGAAGGACTGTAGTGTTGTAACCGCAACCTATGAGCTAGGAGAAGGTATGAAAGGTACCATCGGTATTATCGGTCCGAAGCGTATGGATTATAAGCATGTTATGAAGTCGCTGAAAACATTACAGAATGAGTTGGATGCGATTTATTACAAAGATTCAAAAGAATAGGAAGGTGAATGGCTGGTGGCAGAAAATATGAGCAAAGAAGATATGGTAAAAGAAGCAGTTGAGGAAGCAAAAGCAAAAGCTGCTCAGGAAGCTTCAGAGGCAGATACAGATTCAGAAGAAACTGCAGAGGAAGAAGCGGAAATCGAAATCGAAGAGGAAGATGAAGCAGAAGATGCAGAGGAAGCTGTAGAGGAAACAGAAGAGAAGGGAAAAGGCCTTTTTGGCAAGAAAAAGAAAAAAGATAAAAAGGACGAGAAGATCGAAGAATTGACAGATCGCTTGACTCGTCAGATGGCAGAGTTTGATAACTTCCGCAAACGTACAGACCGAGAGAAATCTCAGATGTACGAAGTAGGTGCGAAAGATGTCATAGAAAAGATTCTTCCAGTTGTAGACAACTTTGAACGAGGTTTGGATGCAGCAGCTGGAGAAGGAGAGAATCCATTCATGAAAGGAATGGAACAGATTTACAAACAGTTGATGACAACACTGGATGAAATTGGTGTAAAACCAATTGAAGCGGTTGGAGCGGAATTTGATCCAAATTTCCATAATGCAGTGATGCATGTGGAAGATGAGGAAATCGATGAGAACATCATTGTAGAAGAGTTCCAGAAAGGTTATATGTATCGCGATAGTGTTGTGAGACATAGCATGGTAAAGGTTGCGAACTAATCAGAGCGCAACGTAGTCAAAAGTTTAGGAGGACAAAATCATGGGAAAAATCATTGGTATTGACTTAGGTACAACAAACAGCTGTGTTGCCGTTATGGAAGGTGGACAGCCAACAGTTATCGCTAATACAGAGGGTGCTAGAACAACTCCATCTGTAGTAGCATTTACAAAAACAGGAGAGCGTTTGGTAGGTGAACCTGCAAAACGTCAGGCAGTAACAAATGCAGACAAAACAATTTCTTCTATCAAGAGAGAAATGGGATCTGACTTTAAAGTAGCAATCGATGATAAAAAATATTCTCCACAGGAGATTTCTGCAATGATTCTTCAGAAATTGAAAGCAGATGCAGAAGGATATTTGGGAGAGAAAGTAACAGAAGCAGTTATTACTGTTCCAGCTTATTTCAACGATGCTCAGCGTCAGGCAACAAAAGATGCTGGTAAGATTGCTGGTCTTGATGTAAAACGTATCATCAACGAGCCAACAGCGGCAGCTCTTGCTTACGGACTTGACAACGAAAAAGAACAGAAGATCATGGTATACGACCTTGGTGGTGGTACATTCGATGTGTCTGTTATCGAAATCGGTGATGGAGTTATCGAAGTACTTTCTACAGCTGGTAACAACAGACTTGGTGGAGATGACTTTGACCAGAAAATTACGGATTATATGTTAGCTGATTTCAAGGCAAAAGAAGGTGTAGATCTTTCTACAGATAAGATGGCACTTCAGAGATTGAAAGAAGCAGCTGAGAAAGCGAAAAAAGAACTTTCTTCTGCAACAACAACAAACATCAACCTTCCATTCATCACAGCTACAGCTGAAGGTCCAAAACACTTCGATATGAACCTTACAAGAGCTAAATTTGATGAATTAACACATGACCTTGTTGAGAAGACAGCAGAGCCAGTTAGACGTGCATTGTCTGACGCTGGTATCAACGCTTCTGAACTTGGACAGGTATTGTTGGTAGGTGGATCTACACGTATTCCAGCAGTACAGGAAGAAGTAAAGCGCTTGACAGGAAAAGAGCCAAGCAAATCTTTGAACCCAGATGAGTGTGTAGCACTTGGTGCTTCTGTTCAGGGTGGTAAACTTGCAGGAGATGCAGGCGCAGGCGATATCCTTCTTCTTGATGTTACACCATTGTCACTTTCTATCGAAACAATGGGTGGAGTTGCTACAAGATTGATCGAGAGAAATACAACAATCCCTACAAAGAAGAGCCAGATCTTCTCTACAGCTGCAGACAACCAGACAGCAGTAGATATCAACGTTGTACAGGGTGAGAGACAGTTCGCAAGAGATAACAAGTCTCTCGGACAATTTAGACTGGATGGAATTCCACCAGCACCACGTGGAATCCCACAGATCGAAGTTACATTTGATATCGATGCCAACGGTATTGTAAATGTATCTGCAAAAGATCTTGGAACAGGAAAAGAACAGCACATCACAATCACAGCAGGTTCTAACATGTCTGATGCAGACATCGACAAAGCTGTAAAAGAAGCTGCTGAATTCGAAGCTCAGGATAAGAAACGAAAAGAAGCAATCGATACAAGAAACGAAGCAGACGCAATGGTATTCCAGACAGAGAAGGCAATCAATGAGGTTGGTGACAAGCTGGATGCAACAGATAAAGCTGCAGTAGAAGCTGATGTACAGGCATTGAAAGATGTTCTTGCAAAAGCAGCTCCAGAAGATACTTCTGATGAGTTGGTTGCAGAGATCAAAGCGGCAAAAGAAAAATTAATGGAGAGCGCACAGAAACTGTTCACAAAGATGTATGAGCAGGCAGGTGCTGCAGCAGGTGCAGGCCCACAGGCAGGTCCAACACCAGAAGCTGGTCCAGCTCCAGAAGGATACGATGATGTAGTAGACGGAGATTTCAAAGAAGTCTAAGACGTTAAGTAGAAAAAATACTACGGGGCCGGAGTAATCTGGTTCCGTAGATTTTTACGTGATGCAACAAATGAAAGGTTAAGTAATTATGGCAGAGTCTAAAAGAGATTATTATGAGGTGCTTGGTGTCAGCAGAGACGCAGATGATGCGGCAATCAAAAAAGCTTATCGTGCGCTGGCAAAAAAGTATCATCCTGATATGAACCCAGGAGATCAAGAGGCAGAGAAGAAATTTAAAGAGGCATCCGAAGCTTATGCCGTATTGAGTGATGCTGACAAACGTCGTCAGTATGATCAATTTGGGCACGCTGCATTTGATGGTGGCGCCGGCGGCGCTGGTGGATTCAGCGGATTTGATTTCAATGGTGCTGATTTTAGTGATATTTTTGGAGATATTTTTGGAGATTTATTTGGTGGCGGTGGAAGACGTGGCGGACGTGCAAACAATGGTCCAATGAAGGGCGCTAACATTCGTAAGAGCGTTCGTATCACCTTTGAGGAAGCTGTTTTTGGATGTGAAAAAGAGTTGGAATTGGTATTGAAGGATCCATGTACAACATGTAATGGTACAGGAGCAAAACCTGGAACTTCTCCAGAAACATGTCCAAAATGTGGTGGTAAAGGGCAGATTGTTTATACACAGCAGTCTTTCTTTGGTACGGTGCAGAATGTCCAGACATGTCCAAACTGTGGTGGTTCTGGAAAGGTAATCAAAGAGAAATGTTCTGATTGTGGTGGTACAGGATATACAGCAAACAAGAAGACAATTTCTGTTACCATTCCAGCAGGAATTGACAATGGACAGAGTGTTCGTATTCGGGAAAAAGGCGAGCCAGGAGTGAATGGTGGACCAAGAGGAGACCTTCTTGTAGAAGTTAACGTATCCAGACACCCTATCTTCCAGCGTCAGGATGTTCATATTTTCTCTACCGTTCCAATTACATTTGCACAGGCAGCATTGGGTGGAGATGTAAAAGTTCCAACGGTAGATGGAGATGTGATCTACAACGTAAAACCAGGAACAAAAACCGATACAAAGGTACGCTTAAAAGGAAAAGGAGTTCCTTCTCTCCGTAACTCTCAAGTTCGTGGTGATCATTATGTTACATTGGTGGTACAGACACCAGAGAAGTTAAGTGCGGAAGCAAAAGATGCACTTCGTAAGTTTGATATGCTTACCGGTAATTCTTTGAATCAGGAATTATCTGAGGATGAGAAAAAAGGAAAGAAAAAAGGCTTTATGGAAAAAGTAAAAGAAGCCTTTGAAGATTTAGACGAAAAAGAATAAATGTAACAGACAACACCTCCTAAGGATTTTGATTAATTAAAAATCCTTAGAGGGTGTTTTTGTTGCTATTTAGAATCATACAAAGGAAAGAACAATTATGTGGAAACATTCGAAATGTAAAGAGTTGGGCATTGATCTAAAGCAGTTTTATAAGACTATCTTTGCTCTTGTGATTCCTATGGCTCTTCAAAATCTGATCAATGTCAGCGTAACTGCAGCAGACGTTGTGATGCTAGGAAAAGTAGGAGAGAAGGTATTGTCTGGTGCTTCTCTGGCTGGACAAGTTCAATATATTATGGTCCTCTTTTTGTTTGGATTGACTTCTGGTGCTACCGTTTTGACGGCTCAGTATTGGGGCAAAGGAGATAAAAAGACCATTGAAAAAATTCTAGGTCTGGGAATGAAGGCAGCCATTCTTGTGACTGCAATCTTCATGGTTTTGGCTTTGTCCATTCCAGGTGCCTTAATGAAAATATTTACCAATGATCCCATCGTGATTGCAGAAGGAATCAAATATTTGCGGATTGTAGCATTTTCTTATGTTCTCATGGGAATTACTCATGTGTATCTGTATATCATGCGAAGTGTAGAACGTGTCGTTGTGGCAACGGTAGTATATTTGTTGTCTTTGATCTGTAATGTGGTATTAAACTCTATTTTCATTTTTGGTCTGTTTGGATTTCCAGTCATGGGAATCCAAGGTGCAGCTTTGGGAACCTTGCTTTCCAGAGCTTTGGAAGTTGTCTTAGTGATCATTTATGCCAGAGTATGGAATAAGGATATCAAAGTGCGATTCAAATATTTACTTCATACCGAAAAACCCCTTGTAAAAGATTTTTTGATCTACGCCATTCCAGTGGTGTTAAATGAAGTCATGTGGGGTATGGGCACTGCTGCAAATACGGCAATTTTAGGACATATGGGAAGTGCAGCGGTTGCTGCCAATTCCGTGGCCCAGGTGGCACGACAACTGGCTACGGTTGTGTCCTTCGGGTTATCCAGTGCAACGGCTATTTATTTGGGCAAGACCATTGGAGAAAAGAAGATGGAGCATGCCAAGGCATATGCAGGACAATTTATTATCTTAAGTGTGATCCTAGGTGTATTAGGTGGAGCAATGATTCTGATCGCATCTCCATTTGCCATTAACTTTTTGGCATTGACAGATGTGGCAAAACAGTATTTACGCTTTATGTTTTTTGTAATGTCCTATTTTGTTGTGGCCCAGGCCTTTAACACCACCATGATTGTTGGAATCTTCCGATCAGGAGGGGATACCAAGTTTGGTTTATTCATTGATATGACAACCATGTGGGGATGTTCTATTTTGCTTGGATTTATTGCAGCTTTTGTATTCAAATGGAGCGTTCCAGTTGTGTATGTGATCTTAATGAGTGACGAATTGATTAAGATTCCGATTAGTTTGTGGCGCTACAAGAGTTTTAAATGGCTGAAGGATGTGACAAGGGAATAGCGCTGTACATTTTGGCAAAAAGTGGTATAATGAAAAAGTATTATGTCAGAAAATCTGACTTGGTATTTGAAACAAGACTGAAGTTCAGTCTGAAACATATTTAGAAAGTGTAGGTACATTATTATGGCAGAAGAAGTATATAACGGAAGCGGCTGTACAGAAGAGTGCTGTGAAGGGTGTTCACACTCTGGAAACTGTACTGGCGAGAAAAAAGATTTGAGAGAGCCTGCAAATCCATACTCAAGTGTAAAGAAAGTAATTGCTGTAGTCAGTGGTAAAGGTGGTGTTGGTAAATCTCTGGTAACTGCATCTTTGGCTCGTATGTTAAAAGAGCAGGGATACAACGTTGGTATCTTAGATGCAGACGTAACAGGACCATCCATTCCAAAGATGTACGGTGTACACGAGCAGGCTGGTGCAACAGAACAGGGATTGTTCCCATGTCTTGCAAAAGATGGAACAAGATTGATGTCTGTTAACTTGTTGTTACCAGATGAGGACACTCCAGTTATCTGGCGTGGACCAATCATTGCAAGTGTAGTAAAACAGTTCTGGACTGATGTAATCTGGGATGATCTGGATTACTTGCTTGTAGATATGCCTCCAGGAACAGGTGACGTTCCATTGACTGTATTCCAGTCCCTTCCAGTAGATGGAGCGGTGATTGTAACATCTCCACAGGATCTGGTACAGATGATCGTGAAGAAAGCATACAATATGGCAGTACAGATGAATATTCCAGTTCTTGGTCTTGTAGAAAACTACAGCTATGTAAAATGTCCTGACTGCGGAAAAGAAATCCGTGTATTTGGTGAAAGCCACATCGATGACATTGCAAAAGAGCTTGGTGTTCCAGTACTTGGTAAGATGCCAATCGATATGGAGCTTGCGAAGATTGTAGAAGAAGAGCGTTTCTACGAAGCAATCAACCCATATTTGACAGACATTGAGTTATAAGAAGTATTTTTAACTAAGTTATAAGAAGTATTTTCACAAAGAGACAGTCTAGAGGAAGTGATTCCTGTAGGCTGTTTTTCTTTTTTTGCAGGTTGTTTGGCTTGCTGGAGAGAGAAAAGAAACAGAAATATAATAGATGATTTGATCAAAAAAATAAAAAATCACTTGAAATATACCCTTAGGGGGTATATAATACAATTAGTTAGGAATGACTAATGAAAATTCATAAATCAGGAAGAGAGGAGAACATGATGGAAGGAACTTGTTGCTGTTCTCAGAAAACAAAGAAACGTTCGGAAGAAGAATATAAAAAGCTAGTCAATCGCCTGAACCGGATCGAAGGACAGGTAAGAGGCATCAAGCGGATGTTGGAAGAGGATGCTTATTGTACTGATATTTTGGTTCAAGTGTCAGCCGTTAATTCCGCTTTGAACAGTTTTAATAAAACATTGTTGGCAGAGCATATTCGAACTTGCGTGGCCAATGATATTCGAGAGGGTAAAGATGAGACCATCGATGAATTGGTAGAAACATTGCAGAAGTTGATGAAGTAGACAGTATAAAAATTGATCATGTATAAATTGCAGAAACAAGTCTGGCGAAAAATAGGATAGACAAGTAAACGTAGGTTGATTGTAAGAAGAGAATATAAGAGATGAAAGGTGAAAAGAGGTGGATATATGGAACAATTTCAAGTAACAGGAATGAGTTGTGCTGCCTGCAGTGCTCGCGTAGAGAAAGCGGTTTCACAGATTGAAGGAGTAGAGAGTTGTTCTGTCAGTTTGTTGACCAATTCTATGGGAGTGTCAGGAAATGTGTCTCCTGATCAAATCATTGCAGCAGTGGAAGCTGCTGGTTATGGGGCAACGGTAAAAGGAGACGGATCCAAGAATGCTGCAAGTGGTTCTGCTGCAGAGCAAGAATTATTGAAGGATAAAGAAACGCCGAAATTGAAAAAAAGACTGATCGCTTCTTTAGGATTTCTTATTCCTTTGATGTACATTTCTATGGGACATATGATGTGGAACTGGCCGGTGCCATCATTCCTTCATCAGAATCACGTGGCGATGGGACTGATTCAGCTGTTGCTGACAGGAATCATTATGGTGATCAATCAGAAGTTCTTTATCAGTGGATTCAAGGGATTGATCCATGGTGCTCCCAATATGGATACATTGGTGGCTCTTGGCTCCGGAGCTTCTTTTGCATATAGTACCTTTGCGTTGTTCGCAATGACAGATGCACAGATGAAGATGGATATGCTAGGAGTCATGTCTTGGATGCATGAGTTTTATTTTGAATCCGCAGCTATGATTTTAACATTGATCACCGTAGGAAAGATGTTGGAAGCTCGTTCCAAAGGAAAAACAACCGATGCATTAAAGAATCTGATGAAGCTTGCTCCAAAAACAGCAGTCGTGCTGAGAGATGGAGTGGAGCAGGAAGTTGGAATAGAACAGGTGAAAAAAGGAAATCTGTTCGTTGTACGACCAGGGGAGAACATTCCAGTAGATGGTGTCATTGTAGAGGGAAGTTCCGCGGTGAATGAATCGGCATTAACAGGTGAAAGTATTCCAGTGGATAAGGAAGTTGGAGATCTTGTTTCTGCTGCAACGCTCAATCAATCTGGCTTTTTGACATGTGAGGCAACGAGAGTGGGAGAAGACACCACTTTGTCTCAGATTATTCAGATGGTAACAGATGCAGCTGCAACCAAAGCTCCAATTGCAAAAGTTGCAGACAAGGTTTCTGGAGTGTTTGTTCCAGTTGTCATTGGAATTGCCCTGATGACCATTGTAGTGTGGCTACTGGCAGGACAGTCCATTGGATTTGCCCTTGCACGAGGAATTTCGGTTCTAGTCATTAGTTGCCCATGTGCTTTGGGACTAGCAACACCAGTTGCTATTATGGTAGGCAACGGAGTGGGTGCGAAACACGGAATTATGTTTAAGACAGCAGTGTCTTTGGAAGAAACTGGAAAAATGGATATTGTGGCCTTGGATAAAACAGGGACCATTACAAGTGGTGAACCAAAGGTGACAGATGTATTACCAGTTGAAACAGTGACAGAAGCAGAATTGTTGGAATTTGCATTTGCATTGGAACGAAAAAGTGAGCATCCACTGGCGAGAGCAATTTTGACAGAAGCAGAAGTGCGCAAGCTTCCAGCGCAGGAAGTCACAGATTTTCAGGCCCTTCCAGGAAATGGGTTGACAGCGGTTCTTTCCGAAAAAAATCACAGTTGGATCCTTCGTGGAGGAAACCTTCAGTTTATCAGCAAACATGTTTTGGTATCGGAACAAATCAAGAGACAGACAGAGCAGTTAGCAGAAGAAGGAAAAACGCCATTATTCTTTAGCAAAAATGAAGAACTGATTGGTGTTATTGCAGTTGCAGATGTGATCAAGGAAGATAGCCCAAGAGCGGTCAAGGAATTGCAAAATATGGGAATCAAGGTTGTCATGCTGACTGGTGACAATGAGCGTACGGCAAAAGCCATTGGACGTCAGGCAGGTGTAGATGAAGTCATTGCAGGAGTTCTTCCAGAAGGAAAAGAAAGTGTGATCCGTGCCTTGAAAGAAAAGGGAAAAGTGGCAATGGTTGGAGATGGAATCAACGATGCGCCAGCCCTTACAAGAGCAGATATAGGAATTGCCATTGGAGCAGGAACCGATATTGCCATTGATGCAGCAGATGTTGTATTGATGAAGAGTCGCTTAAGTGATGTCCCTGCAGCCATTCGTATGAGTCGCGCGACATTGCGTAATATTCATGAAAACTTATTCTGGGCATTCATTTACAATATGATTGGAATCCCATTGGCAGCAGGTTTGTGGTATCCGATTTTTGGATGGAAATTGAACCCAATGTTTGGGGCAGCAGCCATGAGTTTGTCCAGCGTTTGTGTAGTAACCAATGCATTGCGTCTGAACTTTTTCAAGCTCTATGATGCAAGCAAAGATAAAAAAATAAAAAGAAAAGCAAAAAGAACACAGGAGGAAACAACAATGAAAAGAACAATGAAAATTGAAGGTATGATGTGTGGACACTGCGAAGCAGCAGTTAAGAAAGCATTAGAGGCATTGCCAGAAGTAGAAGTGGCTGAAGTAAGTCACGAAGCAGGAACAGCAGTGGTAACCTTGAATGCAGAAATCGCAAATGATGTTTTGAAAAAAACTGTTGAGGACAAAGATTACACAGTACTTTCCGTTGAGTAAAGTGGATTGAGATAGACGGAAATCCTATTAAGTTATTTTGTAACAAAATATAACAAGAAAAACTTCCCATCTGGTTCTGAACAGGTTCAGTTCTAGAAAGGGAAGTTTTTTTACGTGAATCTATTGAACAACTTTTGCGTTTGGGTAAATGTGTTCAATCCGAGCATCATCAAATCGCTCATCTAATATTTTATCCAAAGCGTTGGATGGTTCTGGATGTTCCATACGATTAGTATAACGAGTCAATGCCATGCCAGAAATAATCATGTTTAAGATCATAAGAACAACAGCAATCGGGGTAATGATCTTTCCGGCTTTAACTGGTACAAGCTCAATGAGTGCAGATACCTTTGGGTATAAGATCTTCAGCCATATAACGGCAGCAATGCCCCAAAAGAAGCAGTACAGCAGGTTGATACGTCCACCTAAGTTAAATGGAATTTTACTGTAATCCCAGAAAACGGTTCCAAATACAAATTCTGTAAAGACACTGCAAATATATTCATAGGCGCCACCTAAAACCGTACCATAGATGAAAATGTAGCGGTCACTTTTGTCACGATATTTGTAAAGGAGCAAGGTTAAAAAGGCACATCCTAACCCCCATACAATGCTAAAAGGCCCATACACCACACTGCTTCGGCTCATCCAGACGCCACTGGTGATGCGACAGAAAATGGTTTCAATAATGTCGCCTAGGAAAGCCCCTAAGAAAAAGATCCAGATAACCTTGTCAAGGCAACAGCCTTGGGCAAAGACTTCGGTATTTTTTTCTTTTGCAGGAGTGTGAAGTACTGCATTTTTCTCAATATTTGGATAGGCTTTTTGCATACGACGGGCAATAGGTCTTGTTAAAGCATTTCCAATGTCATCGGTAATGGTTTGCACATGATCAATAAAGCGGGCGCCACGAATGGTATGCTGGATCTGGAATACTGTTGCCAGACAGCAGATCACATCCACAAGAAGAAGGATTCCAAGAAGAATCTCTAACACCAGGTTGATGGTGTGAGGAATCAGATTGGTCAGCTTCAAAAACAGCGGATTGATGTAACGGATGCAAACTACAGCAACTGCACCAAAGATCAAAATGTGGATCATATTTAAGTAGCCTTGGAACTGAAAACGGGATTTGCTATAATCCCACCATTTTCGGTTAAAAAATTGCTCCAAAATGTAACCTGTCAGGAAAATGATGAGGAAGGCAATGATACATCCCCCAAGG
>Mya_p2__coassemble_1477_pt1 | contig 12078 bp, 9 predicted proteins | sample Mya_p2__metabat2_high_PE_023 | metagenome-assembled genome bin Mya_p2 | reverse complement strand
CCAAAGTGGTGATAGGAACAAGTGATGTGATTCTTTATATGTAGTTTTGAAGGTATACTAATATTAGTAGATGGGGATGAGGGGCACCTAGGAAAGTATTTTTCCTAGGTGTTTTTCTTTTATAAAATTAAAAATAGTATACGTAAAAGTGCACAATTATGAGAAAGATATAGCAGAATAGATTGTAAAAATATGTCTATTCTGCTATATTTTTTTATAACTAGAAAAAAAGGTCATTTGACCTTTCAATTGAGAATCGTTAAGGAGATAATAAAGAAAATGGACGTATTTAATGAGTTACCTTTAAAGATTCGAGAGCAAATGAATCTTTTACTTCAAAATTGTACGGAAGAAGTCAAGTATTATATGACTTTGGTTGAACTTGACCAAGGTATGACATTAATCAAAGCAGGAGATTGTTGCAACAATATTTACATTATTTTATCAGGAAAAACAACAGGAATCGACTGGCCAATCAATGAGATTGCATATTCGTTTAAAGATTTCGGACCAGGGGATTTTTTTGGAGAGATTGAATGTTTTGCGGATTTGACAAACTATAGAATCAGCGTGGTAACGCGAACGAAGTGCAAGGTTTTGGTAATTCCTGCAATGTACTATATGAACTGGATTCGTAATGATGTGGATGCTTTGTATCTTAGATCGAAAGTAAATATGAGGCGACTGATTACTCAGACAACAGATGCAAGGCGATACTTATTTTTAGAAGGAAAAGAACGATTGATTCTCTATCTTGTACGTGCTTATGAGCAAGCGGAAGATATTGATGAAAATGGTGAGTTATACATTCTTGAAACACGAAATTATTTGGCGGAAGAGATTGGTTTTTCTGTAAAAACTTTGAATCGCAATATCAAAGTGTTGGAGGAAGAAGGGGTTATTGAAGTAAGAAAAGGTAAGATATTCATAAATGAGAAACTGTATAGAAATTTGAAGAGTTACATGGATAAATATATTTATGGGGAAATCTGAAAAAGCCTATAGATATTGAAATGAAAAGCGGACAAAATAAAAAGGAGGGCAAGATGATGTACGTAGGTAAAAAAGTAACACGTGTGGATGCACATGATAAGGTAATTGGTCGTACAAAATATACAGATGATCTGTGTGATAAAGGGGCATATATTGCAAGAATTTTGCACTCTACCATTGCACATGGAAAAGTAGTTTCTATTGATATTTCTGAGGCAGAAAAGATACCAGGTGTTGTAAAGATTTTGACATGCTTTGATATTGGGGAGAAGCATTATTTTCCAACAGCTGGACATCCTTGGTCAACAGATCCTAATCATCAAGACGTTGCAGACCGCTTGATTTTAACTGATGAAGTCAAGTTTTATGGAGATGATATTGCGGCGGTAGTTGCGGAAGATGAAGTATCAGCGGCTCAGGCACTTCGTGCTATGAAGGTAGAGTATGAAGAATATCCATTCGTATTGGATGTGTTTGAGGCAATGAAAGAAGGCGCTCCTCAGTTACATGAGAAGTTTCCAAACAATATATTAAAGCATACAACTATCAACAAAGGAAATTATGAAGAAGCCATCAAGGAACCAGGTCTAACAAAGATAGAAGGTTGGTACGAGACCCCTGCTGTTCAGCATTGTCATATTGAAAATTTTATCTGTACAGCAGAGATGGAAGGTGACAGAATTACAGTTTATTCTTCTACACAGATTCCACATATTGTTCGTCGAGTAATTGGGCAGGCACTGGGGATTGAGTGTGGAAAAATTAAAGTAATAAAACCTTATATTGGTGGTGGATTTGGTAATAAGCAAGACGTACTGTACGAGCCATTGTGTGCATGGTTGTGTACTCAGGTTGGTGGACATCTTGTAAAACTGGATGTTCCAAGAGAGGAGACATTTGTATGTAATCGTACACGTCACGGAATTAAGAGCCACATTGTTTCCTGGGTTCGTCCAGATGGAACATTTGCAGCAAGAAAATTGGAAGCATACTCTGATCAGGGTGCGTATGCATCTCATGGACATAGTATTGTCGCGAAAGGTGCAGGAGCATTTCCACAGTTGTATCCATGTGACAATGTGGAAGTAGATGCTTATACTGTATTTACTAATAAACCAGTTGCAGGAGCCATGCGAGGATATGGAATCCCACAGGCTATGTGGGCAGTGGAATGTCATACGGAAGACATTGTTACAAAACTAGGATTGGATCCAATTGCATTCCGACGTCAGAATTTAATGCCAGTTGGATATGTGGATCCATTTTCTAAAAATGAATTATATGCGGATACTTTTAACCAATGCTTGGATAAGGCAATGAAAGAAATTGATTACAATAGGAAATTCAAAGAATATCAGAATCAGACAGGGGATATTCGAAGAGGAATTGGTGTTGCTGTCTTTTGGTATAATACAGCGGTTTGGCCAATTTCTTTGGAAACATCTTCATGTCGTATGGTTTTGAATCCAGATGGATCTCTTCAAGTGCAGCTTGGTGAGACGGAGATTGGACAGGGGGCTGATACAGCGTTTAGCCAGATGGCGGCAGATGTTGTCGGCATACCATTGGATAAAGTTCATGTAGTTTCTTGTCAGGATACCGATGTTACACCATTTGGTACTGGAGCATATGCATCACGTCAGACATATACTGCAGGATTTTCTATCCGACAGACTGGCTTTCTTTTGAAAGAGAGAATTTTGAATTACGCACACGAATTGACAAGAATGCCAGCATATAATTTGGATGTCGTTGACGGAAACATTGTTCGTGTGACAGATGGACGATTTATGATGACACTTGGAGATCTTGCAACAGAGGCACAGTACAGTCTGTCACATAGTCAACACATTACGGCAGAGTCCACTTCACAGATCAAATCCAATGCATACTCCTTTGGATGTACAATCGCGGAAGTAGAAGTAGATATTCCAATGTGTAAGGTTCAGATATTGAATATTGTGAATGCTCATGATGCTGGTAAATTGATTAATCCAGCACTTGCAGAAGCACAGGTGCATGGTGGTATGAGTATGGGTATTGGATACGGATTGAGTGAAAAGTTAATGTTTGATCCAAAGACTGGACGTACATTGAACAATAATCTTTTGGATTATAAATTATCAACAACAATGGATCATCCAAGATTGAAAGCTGTATTTGTGGAAAATGAAGAACCAACAAGTGCCTATGGTACAAAAGCTTTAGGTGAGCCACCAGCATGTTCTGTGGCACCTGCAATCCGTAATGCGGTATATCAGGCAACAGGCGTTGCAGTGAATGAAGCACCAGTAAATCCTCATAATCTATTCAAGAGATTTGAAGAAGAGGGAATGTTTGAATAAATCTTAGAGAAAGATTTTGATGGAAAGAGGAGGTATAGAATATGTATGATATGAAAGCGTTATATGAAGCGGAAAGTGTACAGCATGCGATTTCTCTTTTGCAGGAACATCCTGAAGCACAGATTATAGCAGGTGGAAGTGATGTTCTTATTCAAATGAGAGAAGGAAAACGTGCCGGAAAAGAATTGGTCAGCATCTATATGATTGACGAAATGAGAGGTGTAAGTTACGAAGAAGATGGCGCCATCCGCATTGGTTCATTGACTAGCTTTTCTCATATAACAAAGGATCCAATTATCCAGAAACATATCAATGTACTGGGAGAAGCTGTGGATATGGTAGGAGGTCCACAGATTCGAAATATTGGAACAATTGGTGGAAATACTTGTAATGGAGTGACTTCGGCAGACTCTGCATCTACATTGCATGCTTGGGACGCAATAGTTGAAATTACTGGACCAAATGGTGTTCGGAGAATCCCAATTCATGATTTTTATATCAAAGCTGGAGTAGTAGATTTACACCCTGCAGAAATGCAGACGGCAATCATCATTCCAAAGGAGTCCTATGAAGGATATTACGGACATTACATTAAGTATGCTATGAGAAATGCAATGGACATTGCAACAACTGGGTGCTCTGTAAACGTAAAACTATCTGAGAATAAGAAAACAATTGAAGATGCTCGTATTGCATACGGTGTTGCAGGTCCAGTACCTATGAGAGCACCATCTGCAGAAGCAAAGGCAAAAGGAAAATTAGTTTCTAAGGATACAATAAAAACATTTGCTAATGCTGTGCTTGAAGATATCAATCCACGAGATAGTTGGAGAGCGTCAAAGGCGTTCCGTCAGCATATAGCAGTCGTGTTAGCAGAACGTGCTTTGCGAGAATCCATTCGATTGGCAGGAGGTGAAGTTGATGAGTAATCAATATAAATTAGTTCGTTGCACCATCAATGGAAAGAAAGTGGAAAAAACGGTGGATGTGCGTGCTTCTCTTACAGATATGCTCCGAAATGACTATCGTCTCACAAGTGTAAAAAAAGGATGTGAAGTCGGAGAATGTGGAGCATGCAATGTAATTATTGACGGAGAATGTTATAATTCCTGTATTTATCTGGCTGTATGGGCAGAAGGAAAGGAAATCCTAACTTTGGAAGGATTAGCAGGTCCTAATGGAGAAATTTCAGATATTCAGCAGGCATTTATTGATGAAGCAGCTGTTCAGTGTGGATTCTGTACGCCAGGTTTCATTATGAGTGCAGTGGAGATTTTGGAACGTAACGAAGAATTGCCAGACGAAGAGATTCGAAAATTGCTTTCTGGACATCTTTGCAGATGTACAGGATATGAAAATATTTTTAAAGCAGTTAAAAAGACAATGCTTCGAAGACTTGGCAAGAACAAAGAAGCAGATCTGGTTTGATAAAAGAAAAGACAATTGACTTTTATTTTTATTGGCGGTATATTTGCAGTATTACGATAATTCAAGATGTAGTATATATTTTGAATTAGAGAGAGAAGGAGACTGGCAAATGAAACAGAAAAAGGAACTTACACCAGAACAGAAAAAAACAAGAAAGAAAAGATTGATTGAGTTTTTGGTTGTTGCTGTTGTGATTACGATCGGTTTTTGGTGGGTACTGCCGAAGTCAAGAGTGTTGGAGGCAAGTGATCGTTTTGATGTTGCTAAGGTAGAGGCGAAAACGAAAGAAGTCATTCAGTTATTGGATGCAGGAGATTATGAAGGTCTTCGTGAGATGTCCATGGAAAAGTTTGCTCCAATGATCAACGAAGAACAGATGGAAACTGCACGTAAGAATCTTTCGAAAGATTGGGGAGAATTGAAAAGTTATGATTTTCAGCCTTTTCTGGAAAATGTACAGAGAGGTGAGCATTCTGCAATTGCTCATGTAAAAGTAATATATGAAAATACAGAAGTGGCTTATATGATCAGCTTTAATGAGACGATGAAGTTAAACGGACTTCAGATGGGAAAAGCTGAGTAAGTTAGCAATAGGGATAATAGTCGTTGTCGATGAACGAAATTATGAAGACTCGGGAGATGCTCTCGGGTCTTTTTTATAAGAGACAGAGAATATCAAGGTACGATAGTAAAAGAAAAGAGCAGTAAAAACTCTGAAGAAACAAAAAAAGCGGTATCAGGAACTTGAAAAATATATCGAGTATCGATAAAAATAAATTGACAATATCGAGTGTCGATAATATAATAAAAGTAGAAATAACGACACTCGATATTAGCAAGAAAGAAAAATAATGACTGGAAAAGATGTCGTTGAATGGAAAGGGACATGAAGAGATTGATTGAGAGAAGAGGTGACCAATATGAGAACAACAAAACGCGTTTTTTTAGATTACAGACCACGGGAATGTGATGCATTTGCAGAGTATTTGCACGAGCAATCTTTGAACGGATGGCATTTTAAAGAGTGGCGATTTGGATTGGTTTTTGAAAAAGGAGAACCAAAGGATATTGTTTATGATATTGAGATTTCTCCGAAGGCATCTGAGTATGATATGCGGCCAAGTGAGGATACAAAGGATTTGGCAGAGTATTGTGAGGCAGCAGGATGGAAATTGTTAGATTCCCATGGTAAGATTTGTGTTTTTCAGAAATTACGTGCAGATGCAAGACCAATTGTGGATACGGAAGAACGATTTGAGAATATTGCAAAAGAGGAAAAAGACAACTGGTTTCGTACATATTTGACTGCCGTTGGATTAGGTATACTGTACCTTTTTGAATTTATTGTACTTGCGTTTGAACGATGGGCATTTGATAATACGTTGCTAGTTCTCATATTTACCATGATCATTATGGGAATTGCTGGTTTGATTGAAGGCGTCAATTTAAATCTTTGGACAAAAAAGCAGAGGGCACGTCTGAAAGAAGGAAAAGGAATAGCTTATCGTAGACATGGAATCTCAGTCAGTAGAGGAAGAATCCTTTTTGTTGTAGTACTGATTTTCTTAGTAATCAATATCAGCATGAGAAATAATGTACAACAGATGATTCCATTGATTATTTTGTTTGCAGGAATTGGAGTGATTGCTTTTGTGGTAGCGTGGTGGAAGCCATTGGGAGAACAGAGACAGATCTTTGAAACGGGTGGAATCGTCTTACTCGCTTTTGCAATCTTGGTGGGTATCTTCTCAGGTGTGTTTTTCAAAACAGAGAAGCCGGAGATGGAACTGCATCAAAGCATCTTCGGTAGTTATGTTGTGGGGGAAGGAACATATTCTGGGAATGGCTATACATTTACAGAAATCGAGTATGAGATTTATACGAGTCCTTATTCTTGGGTGATAGAGAAAATCTGGAAAGATGAGAATCGAAAAATGGAAGAATATGAGTCCGTTGTCATGGAACAAGATAAGGTGGTAAATCAGGCATGGGGAGCCGAAAAAGGGTACGCCTGGGGAATGGATGGAGATTATATGTACTATATGAGATATCCGAATTGTATCGTGGATATTTACGTGAGAGGAAATAAACGGGAGATACAAGATGGCATTGATGTATTGAAGGAGTTTTTACAGGAGAAATATCCTGAGATTGAGTCGATGTTTTAAATTTTAGGAGTAGGAAAAATGTTTTTGAAGTATTGGAATTGTAAACTGCAGGAAATGTTGTGATTTTGCTAGGATAGAAAACAGACTTCAGGAGGTGAGAGAATGGCACGGGAACAATTTCAAACGTTAACCGAGCCGATGTATTATATCCTGTTAGCACTGACAGAGGAATGCTGCGGTGTAGATGTGATGGATAAGGTGGAGAGGTTGTCAGCAGGACGTGTAAAAGTTGGACCGGGAACGTTATATGCGATGCTTTCCAAATTTGAGGAAAATAATGTGATTCAAAGAACGGCAGAGGAAGGACGGAAGAAGTGGTATCGGATTACAGAGATAGGAATTGAAATGTTGAAGCAAGAGTATGAGCGGCTGCAGATAATGGTGGCTGATGGACAGAGATACTTTCAAATGGAAAAGAGAATTCCAGAGGCATGTGCCTATGAGAAATAGACGAAAAGAAACAATAAGTAACCTAGAAAGTGACAGATAAATTATGAATTTAATGAGTAGGATTCCAAAGGATTTTTATAAATTATTTGCAAGTAAATATACCGATTATTATATGCTATTTCTGTCAGCAATTTATGAGGAAATGAGTTTATCTTATTCGGTACTTGGATTAACGGAACGAGAGTGTCGCGCAGTGATGAATGAAAAAATTGCTACGGCGACACTTTTGTGGGATGATGAAAATTATGATGAGGAAGGAATTTTCTTAACAAGAGCCAATATGGCGTCAGTATGTTTAAAACATTTCGAGGAATGGGGATGGCTGAAGCAGGACTATGATGAAACACTGAACAGTTATGTCGTTACCTTTCCAGAATATAGCCAGATGTACGTGGAATTGTTTTGCAAATTGTTTGATGAAAATGAAAGCGAAGAACGGGAAAGTGTGATGACAATCTACAGTCATTTGTACACCTATAGTTCAGATAAAGAAAAGAATAATGAGATTTTGAAAAGTGCGTTGCGTGTATCCAAACGATTGGTGCAGATGCTTGTGAATATGCAAGATGGCATGCGTGGGTATTTTGATGAATTGTCCAGACAGAAGGATTTTCGTGGAATTCAGGAAGTTCTTGTAAAGGAAATCAATAACAGCGATAGTAAAAAGTATGCAATTTTGACCACAACGGACAGTTTTTATCGTTACAAGGAAGCGGTCAAAGAGTTGTTGGATAAGAATTTCAGAGAAAATGATCTGCGACGCCAGAACATCATGTGGAAATTGGCGGAGCTTCGAGAACAAATCCAAGAGAAGGAAAATGCGTTGGGCAACCAGGATGTTGCGGGAGCTATGTCATTTTTACAGATTAAGGAAGGACGAATGAAACGAGCCATTGAGTTGTGCGATGAGGCAGCAGACACTATGGCAAGGATTGAAAGACAGTTTGATGCCATTGAGCTACGTTATAACAAGTTGATCGAGCAAAAAACGATTTTTGCCAACCGTGCAGCAGCCCGAATCCGTTACGTGTTGCAGGAAGGAGCAGCAGAGGATCGGACCGTTGTTTTTGTGGATCTGTTGAATCGAAGTGCAAAGAAAGAGGAAATCTTGCAGCAATTGATGAAAAAAATCCAGATGACTCGTTCGCATCGAGTAATGACAGCGGACAGTTTGTATCAGAAAAAAGGAAAGGAAAAGGAAGCATTTACACCGGCAGCAGTGGAAACGGAAGTGAAGGTGGACGACCAATTGGATTCCTTTGTATTGAAACCTTTGTATACACAGAAAGAGTTGGCTGAATTTAAGCGAAACAATCAGGTGAACGGAGTATTTCGTGCGACCAAATCTACAGTTCAGTCTGTGGAGGACTTGGAAAAATTATTCTTTGTATGGCAGGAAGCTACAGAAACTGCAGATGGAAATGGTGAGATCACGGTTGGCGAGAATGAGATTCAGACCCAGGGAATGCGATATTCATCATTGGAAATAAAGGAGGACTAGACGATGTTTTCATATTTGGAACAGGTTTCTCTCTCGGAGGGAGATTTGATCAAAAAGACAATACAGGCGCTGTTTCGCCAGACATGTATCTTGCAGGTGAAATATGATCCTGTGACATTGACACCGAAGGACAATCCTCAGTATGAGATTTGCGCAAGAAATAGAGCATTTATCGAGGATTACTTATCCGTATTGGGATGCGAGATGATCCATGATGCGCAAGAACACATTTTCCGCCTGGTGGGGGATGGCGTTGCTACAGAAAAAATGAATCTGACAGATACAGTCATTTTGTTGATCATGAAACTGATCTATCACGATAAGATCATGGGTGAGGGACTGAATGCGCCGATCACTACCTTGAAGGAAATGCGTGAGTACGGAAAGAATACGAATTTGATCACAAGAAAGTTGAATATTGCAGAGTGGCGTTCTGCTCTCTATTTGATGAGAATGCATCAGGTTATCGATGTGCCAGGTGCAGTGCGAGATGTGGAAGATGATACTCCAATTTATATTTACAGTACCATTAATCTGTATGTGGCATCTGCAGACATCAACGCACTGGTGGAAGAATATAGAGGGGAGGCAGAAGACTTTGGAACAGAAGAAATTATTTACCAGACTCTTGATCAATAACTGGGGGGGAATCAGTCATAAGGTGTTGGAGTTCCATGAGTATGTGAACTTATTTAGCGGAAAGAGTGGTTCTGGAAAGTCTACAGTCATGGATGCCATTCAGGTGGTATTGTATGGTAGTGTATCTGCGAACTTTTTGAATAAGGCAGCAGACGATTCAAAGAATAAGCGAAGCGTATTGAGTTATTTGCGTGGAGCCCAGAAGGATGGAACTGCGAACCGAGGAAATGTAGATTTTTGTTCTCAGATTGTGTTGGAGATTGAGGATACTGCGACCCATATTGTGAACTGTGTAGGGGCGACTTTTGAAGTGGGAAAAGGCGATACAGACTTAAAGAAATATCATTACTTCAGCCATTCAGGAAAAATGCCAGAAGATGAATATTTACAGAATGGAGTTCCATATACCATTGCCCAGATCCGAAAACTTGTGGATAATCGGAGCAGTAGTGTTGATAACCGTGGCCATGGAGATGTGAACCGTGTATATCCTTCCAAAGAAGCGTACTTAAATACCTTATATGATGTGATTTTTGGACATGTAGATTCTAACCGAATGATTACCATGGAAAAAAGTGCCATTGCTTTGAAAATGACAAGTGGAACCAGTCAGTTTATTCGAGATTATATGTTCCCGAAAAGTGAAGAAGATACCGTTGCAACTATCAGTGAGCAGGTAGGCTCTTATCGTGAGATCAAAGAGCGTGTAGAAGATCTGGAAAATCGAATCCAGATGTTGGATACTATTGCCCATTATGATTGCGAACTAGTCAATACTCGTGTGGATAAAATCAAGAACGAAATGACAATGAAATGTATTGATATTGAAGGTAGTCAGATGCGTTTGGATGCCAAACAAACGGAGTTGAAACATTTGAACGAAGAAGTGGGAAATGTGGAAGCTACACTGGAGGAAATCCAAGAGGAGTTACAGGAAAAACGTGATCAGAGAGCTCATGTTCAGGCGGAGTTGGACAACAGTGATTACGGACGAAAAGAGCAGGAATTAAAGGAAATTCAGAAGACAATCCATTTGCTTGCGGATAATTCTGCCCAGTGGCGAAACATTCTGCGTGGCTTGAAAAAATGGGAAGAAGACGATATTGTGACGGATTATGTCAGCAATCGTGCGTTACAGTTGATTCAGAATCTGCAGGATGGAAATGTAACGGAAGATGGATTAAAAGAGCTGAAGCGCCATTTAGATTCTGCGTTGGAAAACATTTCCAATGAAAGTTCAGACTTGCATGTTGAGATCAAAGAGATGGAAACGAGTCTGCGGGAAAAATTGGAAGCGGTAGAAGATTTGAAAAATGATCGAAAGCCTTATCCAGCAGATCTTAAAAAGGCCAGAGCCGAATTGCAGAGTGCACTGACTGACATTTATGGAAGAAGAATCGAAGTTCATATTCTTGCCGATTTGTTTGATATTACAGATGAAAAATGGAAAAATGCAGTGGAAGGTCGATTGGGACGAATTAAGAAAAGTATGGTTACTGACCCGGCCTATGCGTTGGACGCTGCAAAAGTATTTCGTAAAATGAAGCAGTATGAGGAAGTGGACTTGATCAACAGTGCAGCCATCAATCGAGAATCCTTTGCGGCTGAAGAGAATTCCTTGTATGAAACAGTCCATTCTGACATCGGTTATGTACGAGGCTGTCTAAAGCGGTATTTGGGAAGAATACAGAAGTGTGAAACTGTGGAAGATCTGGATCAAGTACGAGATGGAGTAACACCAGATTGCTACTCTTATAGTGGATGTATGTTCCGACATTTGCGGAAAAAGGATTATACAAAAAATGCATGCATTGGCACGAAGGTATCGAAAGCAAAATTGCGAGAATTGGAAGAAGAAATTCTAGAAATGCAGCAAAAACTGATCGGGGATCGTCAGATGGAACTTGCCTTTAAGGAGGCACAGCAGTTTGAACGATTGAACCAAGAGACAGAGCAGATTGTTCGTTTCGCTAATGCAGCAGAGGAGCTGGAACATTATTACCAGCGGGAAGAGCAGCTAAAGGAAGAACTCCGAGAGTTGAAAGATGGAACACTGACGGCAGAACTGAAAGCAAAAGTAGAAGCCTTGTCACAGGAAATCCAGACAAAAGAGCAATTGGTAAAAGAGACCAATGAAATCCACGTAGATCTGAAGGTACAAAAAGGAAAAGTTGAGGTGAAGATCCAGGAGCTTGAAGAGAAACTGGTGCAATTGCGACAGGGAACTTTGCCAAAAGAAGAAATTGTGTTGGAAGTAAAACAGGCATTGGAACATACGACAGAGATTACTTATCGGAAAGAAATATGGAGTATGCATGAGAAACTGGAAAAACACGAGACTGAAATGTTGGATGAGCGGACAAAAGCTAGAAATGCATTTAACAATATGTATCCTGCCTATGGTTTTGATGGCGTGGAGCATGACAATAAATTGTATGATCGTGTGTTAGAACAGTGTAGACATGACTTTGAACCAAAATATAAGGAAGAGTTTGATAAACAATATAAGCTTGTTTACCATACTCTCCGCGATAATGTAATTGCAACCATCCAC
>Mya_p2__coassemble_1314_pt1 | contig 13644 bp, 14 predicted proteins | sample Mya_p2__metabat2_high_PE_023 | metagenome-assembled genome bin Mya_p2 | reverse complement strand
CTTATGCCCAGATAGCTCAGTTGGTAGAGCAGAGGACTGAAAATCCTCGTGTCGCTGGTTCGATTCCGGCTCTGGGCATTTTGTCTGCAACAAATTGCTGACAAACAATTGAATAAGGGCGTGTAGCTCAGTTGGTAGAGCACTTGACTTTTAATCAAGTTGTCCGGGGTTCGAATCCCCGCACGCTCATAAGAAAGAATGTGGAAATTCAAGAGAAACTTGAATTTCCTTTTTTATTCTCATAACATACTGGATTTTTCCACAGTTATTCACACAAATGTGGATAACTTGGTCATTTTATGTTGATAACTATGTGGAAAATGTGTAGAAAGTGTGTTGAAAACTCCTATTTGAATGTGGAAAAGCATTAGAAAATACTAGAAAAATGTGGATTTTAAGCTTTTTTTTAATTTATCCACATTTTTTTCTTGTATTCATATTGTATTGTGGTAAAATAGTGTAGTAATAAAAAAGGGGGAGCTTGCGTTGAAGTAGGCTGAGAGTAAGCTGTGTTGCTTAGACCCATAACCTGATGTGGATAATGCCAACGTAGGGATCATAGTTCAGCCTTATTATATGCTGTGTTAGTGCCTTGTGGTATTATCACAGTTTTTTAGTTTAAGGAGGAACTCATCTATGTTTAATTTTATGGTGAATGCTGAGGGTGGATTGACAACTGCTGGATATGTGATTAGTTTTGCAGTTGGTTTATTCTTGTTTGTTATTGCAATCATGTTGGCTGGAAAGCACAGTAATAAAAAGAAAATGACAACTCGTCAGATTGTTTTTTGTGCGGCAGCATTGGCATTGGCCTTTATTACTTCCTACATTAAGTTATTCGAAATGCCTTGGGGTGGTAGTGTTACTTTGTGTAGTATGTTGTTTATTGTATTGATTGCGAACTGGTATGGGGTAGAGACTGGTATTTTGTGTGGTCTTGCTTATGGAATTCTTCAATTCCTTCAGGAGCCATATGTATTGTCATTCTTCCAGGTATGTTGCGATTATATTTTAGCTTTTGCGGCTCTTGGTGTTGCCGGTTTTTTTGCAAAAAAAGATCATGGTCTTTTGAAAGGTTATATCGCAGCAGTGATCGCAAGAGGTGCATTTCATGCGTTGGGAGGATATTTGTACTGGATGGATTATATGCCAGATAATTTCCCAAAATCCTTAAGTGCTATTTATCCAATTGCTTATAACTACAGCTTTTTGCTTGTAGAGGCAGTGATTACCATTGTGATTATTTCAATCCCAGCAGTTTCTAAAGCATTGGGACAGGTGAAAAAAACAGCATTAAATTAAAAATAGGAACGCAGCAAGGGGAATCCCTTTGCTGCGTTCTTGTTTTTCACTATCAGTTCATGTATGATAGAAAACAGAGAAAAAATATTTGTATAGAAAGATGTTATAAATAGAAATGAAAGAATTTGGAAAGTCCGAGAAAACCTTGGTACAAAGGGAAACTGCTTGTGAGCAGAAGGATCGATTATATGAGAAATTAGTTCACTATGAACATTCGGATTATTATGGGTTTCATATGCCAGGGCATAAAAGAAATACATCTTTTTTGGGCAATGGATTGCCGTACGGAATTGATATTACAGAAATTGATGGATTTGATGACTTGCATCATGCAAAAGATCTGTTAAAGGAAGCGCAAGAGAGAGCAGCTTCTGTTTATCATGCTGAGGAAACTTATTTTTTGATCAATGGAAGTACATCAGGCCTGTTGAGTGCGATTTTAGGTTGCACAGATAGAGGAAGCAGGATTCTGGTAGCACGAAACTGTCATAAGTCTGTCTATGCGGCTATAGAAATGAATGAATTACAAGCAATCTATTTGTATCCAACTTATGAGGAAGAGAAGGGTTTGAATGGTATCATTTCAGGGGAAGCGGTTGCACAGGCATTGGAGTCAGATCAAAAGGAACATGGGAAGACTACCATTGAGGCTGTTGTAATTACTTCACCAACTTATGATGGCGTTGTTTCATATGTTGCAGAGATTGCAGACATTGCCCATCGATATGAGATTCCATTGATTGTAGATGAAGCCCATGGTGCTCATTTGGGATTTCATTCTTATTTTCCGAAAAACTCTAATCAGTTGGGGGCAGATTTGGTGATTCACAGTTTGCATAAAACGGTGCCTTCTTTGACTCAAACGGCATTGATCCATTTGAATGGAAGGATCATCCACAGAGAGAAGGTGCGAAAATATATTCACATGCTCCAGACAAGTAGTCCATCGTATGTGTTGATGGCGAGTATGGATGAATGTATCCGCTTTTTGGAACAGAGTGAGGAGGAATTTGAGACCTATCATTTACGTTTGAAGGATTTACGACAGAAGTTAACGGGAAATGAAAATGGAGAAGGATTAGGTCATTTAAAATTGGTAGAAACAGAAAATTACGATCCTTCTAAAATTATAATTTCTACAAGAAACACAAGATTCAATGGAAAGCAGTTATATGAGATTCTGTTGGAGAAGTACCATTTGCAAATGGAAATGGCTTCTCAGGAATATATTTTGGCCATGACCTCGGTATGCGACCGAGAGGAAGGATTTGCTCGGCTTCAGTCAGCTTTGTTTGAATTGGATCAACAATTGGAGGATGAGGAAAGAAAGTCAGAAGCAAGAGGCTTTGGAAATGAGTCGGAAAGTGTCAGTACAGAAGAGAATCTGTCGGTGAAGTTCCCACATTTGGAGCAGCATTATACAAGTGCAGCGGCAGTGAAGTTGAAAGAACAGATGGAATGCATTTTGCCGGAAATACTTTTAGGAGTTCCTTTTCAAGAGAGTGTGGGAAAAGTTTCCCTGGAATATGTCTATGTTTATCCGCCGGGAATTCCTTTGATCGTGCCAGGAGAAATGATTTCTGAGGAAGCTGTACATTTACTTCAGGAATATGAGAATATGGGATTTGATATTGAAGGATTACGGAAACAAGGATACATTTTTGTGAAAGAATAAAAGATGGAAAGAAAAGTGTAAAAAGTAATGGGAAAAATATTTTATATCATGGGAAAGAGTTCTTCAGGAAAGGATTCTATTTTTAAGGAGTTAAAGAAGCGAATGCCAAGACTGCAGGAAATTATTCTTTACACAACTCGTCCTATTCGTGAAGGCGAGCAGGATGGAGTGGAATATTATTTTGTGGAGGAAGCTCGTTTGCGCGAGCTGGAGCAGGCCGGGCGTATCATTGAGCAAAGAGCATACGATACGAAATGTGGAATCTGGCATTATTTTACAGCAGATGACGGACAGGTAGATTTGGAAAAGGAAAGTTATTTGGTCATTGGTACCTTGGAATCCTTTCAGGCTATGAAGAAGTATTATGGTGAGGAGTTGGTGCTGCCACTTTATGTAGAAGTAGAGGATGGTGTTCGACTTTCTCGTGCGTTGGAGAGAGAGCGACAGGAGAAGGAACCAAAGTATGCGGAGATGTGCCGTCGATTTCTCGCAGATACGGAAGATTTCTCAGAGGAGAATCTGAAATATGCAGGTGTGAAGAAACGATTTCAAAATGTAGATTTTGAGATCTGTGTCAAAGAAATTCAGGATTGGATCCAATTTAACATGGCGTCAGGGCCTATATGATAGACGGCATCGAGAAGGGTGTTATAGAGGATGTTATGGAGGACATCAGAATTGAAATAGAGGGTATCTGAAAATATAAACTTATGCTATAATTATTTTATGTAACTATATTATTTTTCAGTGGAAAAGTGATTCAAAATAGGTTTTATAAATTGGTTAGCAGGTGATGGTATGGGCGGATTTAAAGATGTAGTTGGACACAAGAATATTATTCAATATATTGGAAATGCGATAATGTCAGACACAGTCTCTCACGCATATATTTTGAATGGTGAGAGAGGATCAGGAAAAAAGATGTTGGCCAGTTTATTTGCGATGAATTTACAGTGCCAGAATCGGGATCAGGATGGCGAGGCCTGTGGACAGTGTCAATCTTGTAAGCAGGCAATGAGTGGAAATCAGCCGGATATCATCCGTGTGACACATGAGAAACCAACGACGATTAGTGTAGATGACATTCGTGAACAAGTGAACAATGATATTGTGATCAAGCCTTACAGTAGTAAGTATAAAGTATATATTATCGATGAAGCAGATATGATGTCTGTGCAGGCACAGAATGCACTGTTAAAGACCATTGAGGAACCACCAGCATATGCGGTGATTATTCTTTTGACAGAGAATGCAGAGACTTTGTTGCCAACCATTCGCTCCAGATGTGTCATGTTAAAGCTGAGAAATATTAAGGATCAGCTTGTGAAAAAATATTTGATGGAACAGATGGAGATTCCAGATTATAAGGCGGATGTGTGCGTAGCATTTGCACAGGGAAATATGGGAAAAGCTATTGCCCTTGCAACCTCTGAGTATTTCAACGAGATCAAAGAAGAGTCCGTACATTTGTTACGGAATATCGATGATATGCAGGTAGAAGAATTGATCGCAGCGGTGAAGAAGTGTGTTGCATATAAGTTGAACATTACCGACTATTTGGATGTCATTGCCATCTGGTATCGGGATGTGTTGATTTACAAGGCAACTCAAAATGTAGATCGAGTTGTATTTTCAGATCAATTGCGTTATATTAAGGAGCGTGCAAAGAAGAGTTCCTATGAAGGAATTGAGAATATTTTAGAAGGCCTGGAAAAGGCAAAAGCAAGACTGAAGGCCAACGTTAATTTTGAATTAACAATGGAATTACTTTTGTTGACAATAAAGGAGAACTAATAGAATGGTGAAGGTAATAGGCGTTAGATTTCGCGTGGCAGGAAAGATTTATTTCTTCTCTCCAGGGAATCTAGAGATTTCCCAGGGGGATCATGTCATTGTGGAAACAGCCCGTGGTGTAGAATATGGCCGTGTTGTAAGCGGTCCAAAGGAAGTGGAAGATGAAGAAGTGGTTCAGCCATTGAAGTCTGTGATCCGTGTAGCAACCGAGCAGGATGAGCAGACAGAGATTAAGAACCGTGAGAAGGAAAAAGAAGCATTTCAGATTTGTCAGGAGAAGATCCGAAAGCACAATCTGGATATGAAATTGATCGATGCAGAATATACATTTGATAACAACAAAGTGTTATTTTACTTTACTGCAGATGGACGAATTGATTTCCGTGAATTGGTAAAAGATCTGGCAGCAGTATTTCGAACACGAATCGAGCTTCGTCAGATCGGTGTTCGTGATGAGACGAAGATTCGTGGTGGAATTGGAATTTGCGGACGTCCACTTTGTTGTAGTACTTATTTGTCAGAGTTTGCAGCTGTGTCTATTAAGATGGCGAAGGAACAGAATCTTTCTTTGAATCCAAGTAAGATTTCTGGTGTCTGTGGAAGATTGATGTGTTGTTTGACCAACGAAGAAGAGACTTATGAGGAGTTGAACAGTCAGTTGCCATCTGTTGGAGACATGGTAACAACTCCAGACGGTTTGACAGGAAATGTACATTCCCTGAGTGTGTTACGTAAGCTTGTAAAAGTCGTTGTAAATTTGGAGAACGATGAAAAAGAAATTCGTGAATACAAAGCAGATGAGTTGAAATTTAAACCAAGACGTAAAAAAGCAAAAGTTTCAAAAGAAGAGATGAAGAAACTGGCAGAACTTGAAAAAGAGTGATTTTGGCCAGGAAATAAAATTGTAGATGATGAGTAATAGGGAACAAAAACAAAGAGTAGAGTTGAAGCCAGGGGAGCGCCTGGATGATCTTCAACTAAATGGGTATCATATTATTCAGGATCCACAGAGATTTTGTTTTGGAATTGATGCAGTGATGCTTTCCAATTTTGCAAATGTAAAGCCAGGGAAGCAAGTGCTGGATCTGGGAACCGGAACAGGAATCCTGCCAATTTTGCTGGCAGGTAAAACAAAGGGAAGGCATTTCACAGGGTTGGAGATCCAGCCAGAAAGTGCAGATATGGCAAGGCGAAGTGTGCAGTATAATGAACTGGACCATCGAATTGAAATAGTATTAGGAGATATCAAAGAGGCGGCGCAAATTTTTGGACCTGCCTCTTTTGATGTCATTACGACAAATCCTCCCTATATGTTAAATGATCATGGCCTGAAGAATGATGCAGATGCGAAAACAATCGCACGACATGAGATTTTATGCAATCTGGATGATATTTTGCGGGAGAGCTCTAAGGTCTTAAAGAGCAATGGAAAGTTCTATATGATTCATAAGCCATTCCGACTTGCGGAAATCATGGTGAAAATGTGTCAATATCATTTGGAACCGAAGCGCATTCAGTTTGTGCATCCTTACATCGATAAGGAACCAACAATGGTAATGATCGAGGGATTGAAAGGTGGAAAATCACGGGTGACTATTGAGCCACCACTTGTGATGTATGAAAGAGCCACCTCCTAGTAAGGAGTTTCTTATAATGAAACTCTTGTAACGAATCAGAAGCTCTAGATGTGGAGCAAAAAAGGAAATGTGAGCAAAAGGAAGCTGGAAAGGATCGCTGAGAAACAATGCCAGGAACATTATATTTGTGTGCAACACCAATTGGAAATTTAGAAGATATGACATTTCGTGTCATCCGCACATTGAAAGAAGTGGATTTGATCGCTGCGGAAGATACAAGAAATAGCATTAAGCTTTTGAATCATTTTGATATTCAAACACCAATGACCAGTTATCATGAATTTAATAAATTTGAAAAGGGGAAGAAGTTGGTGGAGAAGCTTTTGGAAGGAACCAACATTGCGTTGATCACTGATGCTGGGACACCTGGAATTTCAGATCCAGGAGAAGAGCTGGTGAAGATGTGTTATGAAGCGGGGGTTCCAGTTACATCGCTGCCGGGGGCAGCAGCCTGTGTAACAGCATTGACTTTGTCTGGTCTTCCTACAAGAAGATTTGCTTTTGAAGCATTTCTTCCAACGGATAAAAAAGAGCGAGAAGCAATTTTGAAAGAAATGGAACAGGAAACTCGTACGATTGTAATGTATGAGGCACCACATCGTCTTGTTAAAACATTAAAAATGCTTTCCGAGAGATTGGGAGAGAATCGAAGGATCACGGTTTGCAGAGAATTGACAAAGCGACATGAAACAGCATTTCAGTCGACTCTTTCTGAGGCTGCAACGTATTATGAGGCCAACGAACCAAAAGGAGAATGTGTTCTTGTAATTCAGGGCAGAAGCCGAGAAGAGATGCGTATGGAAGAGCAGGCTCGTTGGGAAGAGATGAGTTTGGAAGATCATATGGAACACTATTTGTCTCAGGAAATTAGCAAAAAAGAAGCTATGAAGATGGTAGCTAAGGATCGTGGCGTTTCCAAGAGAGACATTTATAATCAGTTAGAGCGAGATTAAAAAGAAGTGGTTTTTCAGTCATTGCCGGAAAAAAACTCGGAGTTTGAACAGTATGAAGCCTGTAGTAAGTGGGAAGAAAAGTCCTATTTACTATGGGCTTTTTTGATTTTAGTTTTGTTTAAGGTTTGTCCCATTGTACTTTAAGAAACCTCTGTTATACTAAATATTATGAAAGCATAGGAATCCAAGGAGGAATTGTGATGGATAAATGGTCAAGAAAGAAGATGAAGGCAATCGGAAAAGCACGAGTAAAGGGTAATTACTGGAAGTGTGTTTTGGTAGGTGCAATTTTACTTTTGATCACAGGGGCTGGAAGCGCTACATCAAGTTCTAGCGTTGCCACCACCAATGGAACAGTTGAGACAACAGAAAGCACGCAAGCGGTGAGTGAGGAGTTTGTAGAAAATGAGCTTGTTATGGACCAGCAGGAGATGCAGAGTGGATCAAATCTGGTTGTGGCAACTACATTTATGATTATTGTGGTGATCCTTATCTTTGCAATAGCCATTGCTATTGCGGTCTTTATTTTGAACCCGATCACAGTCGGATGTTATCGATTTTTCTATCGAAACCTAGAAAAGAATGCAGAAGTCAAGGAAGTCTGTTATCCGTTTGACAGACGTTATAAAACGATTGTAAAAACCATGTTTGCTAGAGATTTATATACGGTATTATGGTCCTTTTTCTTGATCATTCCAGGAATTGTCAAGTATTATGAGTACAGTATGATTCCATATATTTTATCGGAAAATGAAACTATGACAAAAGAAGACGCATTTGCAGAGAGCAAACGTCTTATGACCGGAAATAAGTGGAGAGCTTTTGTATTGGATCTTTCTTTTATTCCATGGTTGCTCTTAAGCGGATTGACATTTGGTATTGTAGGTGTGCTGTATACAGGTCCTTATATTCAAAGCACAGGAGCAGCATTTTATCAGGCGTTAAAGGAAGAACATCAATTATAAAAAGGGGATGTTGGAATGGGATATAAAATTTTGATTGCGGATGATGAGCCGGAAATTCGTGAATTATTTCGACTATATTTAGAAAAAGATGGGTATGAAGTTTTGGAAGCGGAGGATGGTCTTCATGTATTAAGAATGTTAAAACAGGAAAAAATCGATTTGGTGTTGTTAGATATCATGATGCCTGGAATGGATGGATTTTCTGTGCTAAAAACAATTCGAGAGGAAAACAATATTCCAGTGTTGATCATGTCAGCCAAAGATACGGATTCAGACAAGATTTTAGGGTTGGATTTGGGAGCAGATGATTATTTGACGAAGCCAATGAATCCAATGGAAGCAGTGGCGCGGGTGAATTCCAATATTCGTCGTTTCTATGCATTGGGAGTTCATCAAGAGGGGCAGAAGGGACATATACTGCAAGTGCGTGATCTTTCCTTAGATCTGGAAGGGTGTGTGCTTCATCGAGGGCAGGAGGTCATCGAATTGACTTCGGTAGAGTATCGATTGATGAAGTTGTTTTTAGAAAATCCAGGAAAGGTATTCACAAAAGAGCAGCTTTTTCGAACAGGATGGAACTATGAATATATGGAGGATGATAACAATGTGATGGTTTGTATTAGCAAGCTAAGAGCAAAGCTACAAGATGATGGCAACCATTATATTAAGACAATCCGAGGCCTTGGATATCGATTTGAAAAGGAATGAGAGTATGACGAAAAAAACAGAGAATCTGAAAGAATATTTTATTGTCCGATTAATGTTTGTCATGATATTTATTCTGATCAGTGAAAGTGTGATCAATTTATTTATCGTTCAAGGCGTGTTTCCGATGCTACACGATGTTTATGGTCTTCAGATCGGTGTTGGAAGAATGACTGCCATAGAAAGTGCAATGCTGTTATTGCAAATCTTTTTATATTTGGTGGGCGGAAGCGTATTTATGGCGGTTTCCTTTATTTTGCCACCACCAATGATTGTATTTTTACAAAATATATTTTTAAATTTGGAAATTAAAAATATAATTCAGGAACCAGAAAAAGTAAATGTGATTTTGCTGATTGTGCTCTTTGTGTCTTTCACTTTATATTTTCTTCCTTATGCAGTGGGAATTGGCGCTTATAGTTACATGGTCATTAAAAAAGTGGAAGAGATCCGTGCAATAGATCGAGCAGAACGAGAGCAGAATATCAAACGGAGAAATTTGTTGTTGTCGGACATTGCCCATGATTTGAAAACTCCAATCACAGCTATCAGTGGGTATGCCCAGGCATTGAATGAAGGAATTGTGACTTCTCCGGAAAAACAACAGGAATATTTAAATACTATTTGTAGAAAGTCTATGCAAATAAGTCGGCTGATTACAGTACTATTTGATTATGTCAAATTAGATAGTGAAGGGTTTGAATTGAAAAAAGAGAGATTAGATTTGACAGAATTTTTGCGTGAGATCAGTGCAGATATGTATTCCGATATTGAGCAGTCAAAAATGGAGTTGGAGGTCGAACTTCCAGAGAAAAAATGTTTTGCTATGATCGACAAAGCACAGTTGGGAAGAGCAGTTGCCAATTTATTTAGCAATGCCATCAAACATAATCCAGCAGGAACAAAGATCCAGATTTCTATGGTGGAAAATTCCGGATGGGAAATCCAGGTTGCCGATACAGGAACTGCTATTGATGATGCCGTTTTGGAACACTTGTTTGAGCCCTTTGTGATGGGAGATGAATCTAGAAACAGCAGAGCGGGAAGTGGTCTTGGTTTGAGCATTACTTCAAAGATCATTGAAATGCATGGAGGTCAAATTTGGGTGGAACAACCGGAGTTGGAAAGCTGTACAAAGAGATTTTGTATCCATTTGCCAAAAGTTGGAATAGAAGAGGCAGACGACTATGAATATGGAACGATATAATTGTTTTCACAAAATGGATATGATAAAATAGAAACAATAAAATGAATGTGAGGGATCCGCTTATGGCAAGTCTAACATTAAAAAACGTCAATAAAGTTTATCCCAACGGTTTTGTATCTGTAAAAGATGTGTCTCTTCATATTGATGATGGAGAGTTTGTTACCTTTCATGGACCAAGCGGTTGTGGAAAGTCTACCATTTTGAGAATGATCGGAGGTCTGGAAGACATTACTTCAGGAGAGATTTATTTGGGAGATGATCTACTCAATGATATTTTGCCTCGTGACCGGCAGTTGGCGATGGCATTTCAAAATTATGCATTGTATAAGCATTTTAACGTGTACGAAAATATTGCATTGGGCTTGAAGCTTCGCAATATGCCTAGAAATGTGATTGATACACGAGTAAAAATGGCAGCAGAGTTTTTTGGAATCAGTGATATTTTGGATAAAAAGATCAAAGGAATTACAGATTCACAGAAACAGAAGGTTGCTCTTTGTAGAGCAATTGTATTTCGTCCGAAGGTATTGTTGCTGGATGAAGATTTTGCGCATGATAATGCAAAGCTTCGTGAAGAGATGCTTCGAGATGTGAAACGAATCAATCGAAAAATGGGTCTGACTGTATTGTATGTGACTAATAACTATGATGAAGCTATTACATTGGCAACGAAGGTTGTATTTATGAAAGATGGACAGATTACTGAAATCAAATAAAAAGCTTCATATGGAACAATTCTAGTAGAGAGAGTCAGCACATAATGGAAGAGGAGGAACTAGCAGGATGAAGTACATGATCGCATCGGATATTCATGGATCGGCATATTTTTGTCGGCAGATGTTGGAGGCGTTTCAAAGAGAGAGGGCAGATCGATTGGTCCTTTTGGGGGATCTTTTATATCATGGTCCGAGAAATGATCTTCCAAAGGAGTATGCACCGAAGGAAGTAATTGCAATGTTAAATGAGCAGAAAGAATCGTTGCTCTGTGTGAGAGGAAATTGTGATACAGAAGTCGATCAGATGGTGCTAGAGTTTCCTATCCTTGCGGAATATTGTTTGCTGGATGTGGATGGGCAGATTATTTACGCAACGCATGGTCACAAGCAGAATCCACAGAATTCACCGATGTTAAAGACAGGAGATATTTTGCTTAATGGACATACTCATGTGCCAAAAAGAGAAGTCTTTCAAACGAAAAGTGGCGCGAAGTGCTTGTATATGAATCCGGGGTCTGTCTCCATTCCAAAGGAAGGATCTGTACATAGTTATATAACCCTTGAGAATGGGCTTTTTGAGTGGAAAGATTTGAAAGGAATATGCTATGATCGGCATCAGATTTCTTTTAGTGATCTTTAGCGATATCCTGGGGGCTAGGATTTATAGTAGTATTTTAGTGTAAAATATGTTAAATTATTGGTATGATTGTAACAATCAGGGTCTTTATTTAAGGAGGAGAAACTAATGGCAAAATTTAATTATGTAATTACAGATGAGGTAGGGCTTCACGCTAGACCAGCAGGTCTTCTTGTAAAACAGGCAAAAGCTACAGGAGCAAAGGTTACAGTTGCATGTAACGGAAAAAGTGCAGATGCAACAAAGCTTATGGCAATCATGGGCATGGGCGTAAAAAAAGGTATGGAAGTAGAAGTTACTGTTGAAGGCGACAATGCAGATGCAGTAGCAGCTGAGTTGGAAACATTCTTTAAAGAAAACTTATAGGAGGCCGATTATGCAGGTGATTCAAGGAAAGTCTATTTTCGGTGGAATCGCAATTGGACCGATTACGTTTTTCGCGAAAGAAGAAAACCAGGTAAAAAGAATAAAGATTGAAGATCCAGCAGCAGAGATTGCTCGTTATGAAGCGGCAATCATTTCTGCCCAAGAACAGCTTGGTGTGTTATATGAAAAGGCACTGAAAGAAGTTGGAGAATCTGGTGCACAGATTTTTGAAGTTCATCAGATGATGCTGGAAGACGATGATTATAATGATTCTGTTAAAAATATTATTGAGACACAGATGGTCAATGCAGAGTATGCTGTTGCAACAACAGGGGATAACTTTGCAGCCATGTTTGCATCTATGGACGATGAGTATTTTCAGGCAAGAGCTGTGGATATGAAGGATATCTCTGAACGCGTGATCAAAGTGTTGATGGGCGTTGGAGAAGCTGCAGATTGGGAAGAACCATCTATTATTGTGGCAGAAGATCTGGCACCAAGTGAGACAGTACAGTTTGACAAGAGCAAACTTCTTGGATTTGTAACAAGACTTGGATCATCCAATTCTCATACAGCAATCCTTGCACGTACTATGAATATTCCAGCATTGATCCAGATCGATATCAAAGAAGAGTGGAATGGAAAATTAGGAATTATCGATGGTTTTACTGGTGAATTTTATATTGATCCAGAACCAGAAATCCTTGAGAAATATCAGGCAAAGAAAGCAGAGCTGGAAGAACGCAGAAGATTGCTTGCTGAGCAGAAAGGAAAGCCAACTGTAACAAAGAGCGGAAAAGCAATCAAATTGTTTGCAAATATTGGATCTGTATCAGATCTTCCATCTGCAATGGAAAATGATGCAGGTGGTATTGGATTGTTCCGAAGTGAGTTCTTATATTTAGAGTCCAATGATTATCCATCTGAGGATGAGCAGTTCAAAGCTTACAAGATGGTAGCAGAGACAATGGCTGGTAAAAAAGTCATTATCCGTACTTTGGATATTGGAGCAGATAAGCAGGTGGATTATTTTAATCTGGATAAAGAAGAAAACCCAGCAATGGGACTTCGTGCGATTCGAATCTGCTTAACACGACCAGAGATTTTCAAAACCCAGCTTCGTGCAATCTTGCGTGCAAGTGCATATGGAAATATTGCCGTTATGTATCCGATGATCATCTCAGTAGAAGAGGTTCGCAAGATCAAATCCATTATGGAGGAGGTCAAAGCAGAATTGGATGAAGCAGGAATCCAGTATGGCAATGTAGAGCAGGGTATCATGATCGAGACACCAGCTTCCGTTATTTTAAGTGATGTGCTTGCTCAGGAAGTCGATTTCTTCAGTATTGGAACCAATGACTTGACACAGTACACATTGGCCATTGACCGTCAGAATGCGAAATTGGATGAGTTCTACAATCCACATCATGAAGCAGTTTTGCGTATGATCGAGATGGTTGTAGACAATGCCCACAAAGCAGGCATTTGGGCAGGTATTTGCGGTGAGCTTGGAGCAGACATGGAATTGACAGAAAGATTTATGGAAATGGGAGTTGACGAATTATCCGTTTCTCCAACATTTATCTATCCAGTTAGACAGTTGATCCGAGAATACGACGGACCTACAAAATAAAAACATGCAAACAGGTGTGAGCATCGTTCCTTTTGGGGGCAGGGCTTATGCCTG
>Mya_p2__coassemble_1292_pt1 | contig 13940 bp, 9 predicted proteins | sample Mya_p2__metabat2_high_PE_023 | metagenome-assembled genome bin Mya_p2 | reverse complement strand
GTTAACGTACAGATGATGGCATTCGGTAACATGGGAGATGACTGTGGTACAGGTGTTGCATTTACTCGTGACCCAGCTACAGGAGAAAATGGTCTTTTCGGAGAGTTCCTTAGAAACGCACAGGGTGAGGACGTAGTTGCTGGTGTTCGTACACCAATGCACATTTCTGAGATGGAACAGAAATTCCCAGAAGCATTTGCTCAGTTTAAAGAAGTTTGCAATACTTTGGAGAAACATTATAGAGATATGCAGGACATGGAGTTTACAGTAGAGCACGGTAAACTTTACATGCTTCAGACACGTAATGGTAAGAGAACAGCTCAGGCAGCTCTTAAGATCGCTTGTGACCTTGTAGACGAGGGAATGAGAACAGAAGAAGAAGCTGTAGCTATGATCGACCCACGTAACTTGGATACACTCCTTCACCCACAGTTCGACGCTGCTGCATTGAAAGCTGCTACACCAATGGCAAAAGCACTTGGAGCATCTCCAGGAGCTGCTTGTGGTAAAGTTGTATTTACAGCTGATGACGCTGTAGAATGGGCTGCAAGAGGAGAGAAAGTTATCCTTGTTCGTCTTGAGACATCTCCAGAAGATATCACAGGTATGAAGAGCGCTCAGGGTATCCTGACAGTTCGTGGTGGTATGACATCTCACGCTGCTGTAGTTGCACGTGGAATGGGAACATGCTGCGTATCTGGATGTGGAGACATCGTTATGGACGAAGCTAACAAGAAATTTACATTAGCTGGTAAAGAATTCCACGAGGGAGATAGCATTTCTCTTGATGGATCTACAGGAGCTATTTACGATGGAATCATCCCAACAGTGGATGCTACAATCGCTGGTGAGTTCGGAAGAATCATGGGATGGGCTGACAAATTCAGAACAATGAAAGTTCGTACAAACGCTGATACACCTGCAGATGCTAAAAAAGCTCGTGAGCTTGGCGCTGAAGGTATCGGACTTTGCCGTACAGAGCATATGTTCTTCGAAGGTGACAGAATTGATGCATTCCGTGAGATGATTTGTTCTGAAACAGTAGAAGAGAGAGAAGCTGCACTTGAGAAGATCCTTCCAGAGCAGCAGGGAGACTTCGAGGCTCTTTACGAAGCACTTGAAGGAAACCCAGTTACAATTCGTTTCCTTGACCCACCACTTCATGAGTTCGTTCCTACAGAGGAAGAAGATATTAAGAAGTTGGCTGACGCTCAGGGTAAAACAGTTGAGCAGATTAAAGCTATCATCGACAGCTTGCATGAGTTCAACCCAATGATGGGACATCGTGGATGCCGTCTTGCAGTTACATATCCTGAAATTGCTAAGATGCAGACAAGAGCCGTTATCCGTGCAGCAATCAATGTACAGAATGCTCACCCAGATTGGACAGTAAAACCAGAGATCATGATCCCATTGGTTGGAGATATCAAAGAGCTTAAATATGTTAAGAAATTCGTAGTAGAGACAGCTGATGCTGAAATCGCAGCTGCTAACAGCAATCTTAAATACGAAGTTGGTACAATGATCGAGATCCCAAGAGCTGCTCTTACAGCTGATGAGATCGCAAAAGAAGCTGACTTCTTCTGCTTCGGTACAAACGACTTGACACAGATGACATTTGGATTCTCTCGTGATGACGCTGGTAAGTTCTTAGATGCTTACTATGATGCTAAGATCTTTGAGAACGATCCATTTGCTAAGCTTGACCAGACAGGTGTTGGTAAACTTATGGATATGGCACTTACATTAGGAAAACCAGTAAATCCAAACCTTCACGTTGGTATCTGTGGAGAGCACGGTGGAGATCCAACATCAGTTGAGTTCTGTAATAAACTTGGACTTGACTATGTATCTTGTTCACCATTCCGTGTTCCAATCGCTCGTTTGGCAGCAGCTCAGGCAGCTATCGCAGCTAAATAAGATCGATTTACATTGAAACATTGACCCCCGCCGAATAGGCGGGGGCTTTTTTTCGCCTCTTTTCATTTCTGACAAAAAGGGATATACTTTTTTGTATCGGAGGTTATATTTTTGCTAATGGATTGACTAGGAAACTCTTATAATGATACTAGTGGAATTAGACATAGATGTGGGAGAAGGGTTAATATGCGATTATTAAAATTAGTGCTTGTAGATGATGAAGCGATTTTATTACAAGGATTGCTGAATACATATGATTGGAAAAAAATGGGATTTGAGGTTGTAGGAACTGCATCCAGTGGCCAACAAGCCATTGATTTGATCCAGGAGCTGCAACCGCATGTGGTACTGACAGACATTCGTATGAAGCAGGTGACAGGGCTTATGGTCATGGAAGAGACGCATAAAGCAGGAATTAATTGCCTGTTTATTGTGCTCAGTGCCTACCGCGACTTTGAATATGCTCAAGAAGCATGCAAATTAGGGGCTTATGCGTACTTATTGAAGCCTGTTGAGGATGAGAAGCTTCAGGAGACAATGCAAGGTGCTTATGAGACTTGCATGGAGCAATTGGAGAATGAAGAAAAGTATGAAAGTTGGGAAAAGTTGCTGGTAAAAGACGAGACCAGTTTTTTACAGATGGTCATACAAAAGTATGTACAGAATCGCATTCAAGAAGAAAAAGTAAAGGAAGTTTTCGATACGATAGGCAATGTATTGGCAGAGGATGACCGTTTTATTTCTGTTTGTGTAGACATTGACCTTACTTATAAGATTACCAATTCCTTGGACTACGAGGCATCCCGATATGCGATGTTGAATAAGTTGGAGAATGTGATCGGAAATTGCTATCATTACTGGCGATTGGAAGGGGAAGATGGTAATTGCATGTTTGTTATTCAGACGAAGGAGAATGCAACGGTACGAGAGCTAAAGACCATTCTAGAGCATGCAAAGCAGAAAGAGCAGTGTCCGGTGGTGGCGTCCATTTCAAAGCCATACAAAGGGATTGCAGGTATGAAAAGAAGTTATGAAGAGGCGCAGAAACTGTTTGGTCTGGCAAGTGCTTCTGGAGCCAGTGCATTTACCGTGCCAGAGGCATTGGAAGAGAAAACAATTGGTACCTATTCTACAGACGTGGAAGTATTGATTGTCAATGCAGTTCGAAAAAACAATTTGCAGGAGTTAAAGGAGGCATTTGTTCAGTTTATCTATGCCTTGCCTGGTGAAGAGGAATTACAGTGTCAGTATATGCATAAGGTGATGCTACGAGTGGAACTGATGTTAAAGGATAGTTATGGAATTGCGGACAATGTGAAGGAGCAATTTCAAAATTATTATTCCAATATTCCAAATTTAAGTGGAGCAAAAACAGTGGATGTCTGCTACAAGATTCTGTGTAGTGTGATTGAAAGCAGAACGGAAAATTTGCAAAACGAAGAGGTAAAATATTTTCAAGAATATATGTCTGTGGCAGTTGCATATATTGACGAACATTTGGATGATGAGGAACTTTCCATTGTTTCTGTAGCTGCGCATGTGTATTTGAATCCTGTATATTTTGGAAGAGTATTTAAGAACACCTTTCATATGACGTTTAAAAAGTATTTGTTGAAGCAAAGAATGGAAAAGGCAAAACGATTGTTACAGGATACAGACTCTAGTATTGGAGATATTTGTAATCAAGTGGGAATTAGCAATCCATCCTATTTTTCGCATTTATTTAAACAGTATACAGGACAACTTCCAAGCGAATATAAAAAAGAATGTGAAGCTTAAGAAGGGAAGGAATAGATGAAGCGAAAGCATGAGATTTCAGGAATTCGAAGAAAATATTTAAAATATACTATAGCACTTCTTGTGTTGGCATTGACATTATCTTGTATTGGAATTTGGGTGTACGTACGGACCAGCGTGACGAAGAATATCAGTGGGAAATATGAATTTATGACGGAGCGAATGGGAATAGCCTTGGATACGTTGTATAAGAAAAGTGATGAGATTACAGCGGAGTGTATTTTGTATGAAGATGTTCAAAGAAGTTTGCAGTCCAGAGGGTTGGATGCGGTAAAGGAAATAGCATTGGGCAAGTATTTCGCATTCACAGACTTGGAACATGTGGCAGATTATTGTTACGTTGATAATAAAGGCAAGGTGTATGCAAGACCGTATTCCGATGTGACAATTGAAGATGTGATCGAGAGTGATTTCAAGCGATATTTGGGAGATAGTTATAGCAAGACAACATGGTTTTGGGCGGAAGACAGGTTGTTTGGAAGTGGAGAGCCAGCATTGTTCATTGGACGATCCGTGCGTTGTCTGGAGTATGCCCATGAGCCAGGTATGTTATTTTTTAAAATGCGTCCAGATTTTTTGCAGGATGTTGTAAAGGCAGATCCTAAATTAATGGATTATGCGGAGATTGGAATTGTAGATGCCAATGAAAATATCTGTTTTACCAATATTATACAGGACAAAAGCGATGAAAAAGAAATAAATACATTGCTTAATAAATTAGACGAAGAAAATGGAAATGAAATGATTTTGTCTGGAGAAAAAATACCGGGTGGAATTCTTTCTGCCTATCGTCAAAAAGAAACAGGATTAACGGTGTTCTCCTTTGTGCCAAACCGAGTATTGAATCAGGATATGGCACAGATTATTTTTGTATTGGCAGGGATTTATTTTGTTGTTGTTGCAGTAGCTATCGTATTAAGTCTATACTTTTCGGAACGATTTACCAAGCCGATCCAGACCATTAACAAGGCAATGACCGGGTTTAATGGAAATGACTTTAAACGGATTCAGGAATTGCATACAAACACAGAGCTGGATCAGATTGGACATTCTTATAATGAGATGCTACGAAACATCGAACTTCTTCTTGCGGAGATCAAAACACAACAGAAGGAATTAAGAACTAGTGAGATGAATATGCTCATCAGTCAGATCAATCCGCATTTTATGTATAATACATTGGATACCATTTATATGCTGGCTCGTATTAATAAAGAAGAGACAACTATGAAAATGATTCAAGCATTATCCAAGTATTTGCGTTTGTCGCTGAGTAAGGGAAATGATATTGTTACAATAGAAGATGAGCTGGAAAATGTAAAAAGTTATATGGAGATTCAACAAATCCGAAATGCTAATTTATTTACCTACTCCATTGATTGTAAAGTTGAGGCAAAAGAAAAGTGGGTATTGAAGTTGATTTTACAGCCACTTGTGGAAAACTCCATCAAATATGGATTCTGCGATATTTTCGAAGGTGGAGAAATCCGAATCACAGTGGAGGAAGTGCATGGAAAACTGATTCTGAAGGTATATAACAATGGAACTTCAATGGAAGAAGAAATGTGTGAAAAGGTCAATGGATTCCAGCAACTTTCATTGTCAGAGATTCGAGAGAGTTTTCCAAATCATGAGCATGGATATGGATTGGTCAATATTATTACAAGACTTCGATTGAAATATGGAGACCAAGTACGTTTGTATTATGTAAGAGAAGAAGAGGGAACGACGTGTGTTGTAGAAATTCCGGGAGGAGGAAGACGAGATGAAAAATAAACAGAGAATCTTCCCGAAAATAGGAAGTCTCTTGTTGGTTGCTGGAATGCTTATTGGAATGTTGGCTGGATGCACTCAGAAGGAAGAGCAGACAAAGACAAAAGAAAAAGTAGTAAAGATTCCGATTGTTTTGACGGTAAATCCATCTACAGGTAAGAAAAATGAACAGGCTCTTGTCAATGCATTTAATAAGGAATATGAGGGTGTCTATCAATTGGATGTGGAATGGAAAATGGAGACAGAGCAAGATTATCGTCAGAATTTAAAACGTAGAAATGTGACAGACACATTGCCCGCTATTGTAACGGATCTTCGTATGTTACCGTCCTTCTATCAGATGATGATTACAGATCAACGACTGGAAGAATTGTCTGGCTACATTCAGGAAGATGAAGAATGGAAAGGAATGATTGAGCCTTTTGTATTGGAATCTTGCAGTGAGCCAAACGGTAGTATGTATTTAGCGCCGATCAGCACAGCAGCGTTTTCTTGTTCAGGAGTATTTTGGAATGAGGATTTGTTTGAACAAGCAGGCATTACAGAGTTTCCAAAGACATGGGAAGATTTCTGGATGTGTTGTGATCAACTACAGGCATCGGGCATTACACCAATTGGACTACATACGGAAGGAACCGGCTGGGCCCCCATGTTGTTGGCAACTGCGGAGTTAGCAGATTCGGAAAGTGGATTGACTTTTATGAAAAAGCTATATCCAGCAAGCTATCAGAATGCAGAGGGCTATCGTTTGGCACATACGTTGGAGCGATTGTTTCAATATACGACAGAGGATGCATTGTATGCGGATTTTGATGTGGCATACAACAATTTCTTTTCAGGAAAAGTCGCTATGATTCCAAACGGATATTGGATGATCGATCAGATTCCAAAAGAATGGGAAGGAAGAACTCGTTTTTCTGCATTTCCGGGAAATAAGCTGATCACATCCCCTGAAACATTCGGTTGGGCTATGGTTTCTAATTATAGTGAGGAAGTAAAGAAAGGGGCACTGACATTTTTAAAATTCCGCACAAAAATGAATTTGCTTGAGAAGGAGCAGGCTTTCAAGGAAAATCGAAGTTGTATGATGAAAGCCAAGCAGGATTATTTGACTGTGTATGAGCAAGAACCACAATTTGTGCCAAACTATCAGGTGAAATGGAATTCTATTTTGCAAGAAGAGATGTTAGGAGAAGAGCTTCCGAAACTGGTAAAAGGAAAGATCACAGCAGAAGAGTTTGCGTTTCAAGCAGATGAAAGCACCCGTAGGTTCTTGGAAGAGCAGTAGGGGGCTATAGAGTGACCCAGATTTATATAGCTTTGTCGTTTGTATAGATTCATAGATTGAAGTATAAAAAATCATACTTGGAGGATAGAAGGTAGAAAATTCTATGGTCCATGTATGATTTTTTATATTATAGGTTTTTAATTTGATAATGGATTTGGTAGAAGGAGACTATAATAGAGGCATAAGGAAAGCGAAATAAGACTTGGGAAAAGGTCTTAAAACGAAGAAAGGTGAGTGAAGATTTATGAAAAAGCGTAAAGTATTGTCAGTGATTTTGGCTGCAACAATGGCAGTTGGATTGGTGACAGGATGTGGCGGTTCAAGTGAGCCAGCAGAAGAAGGAACAGAAGCGAAGGCAGAAGGTAAGGTTTATTACCTCAACTTCAAACCTGAAGCAGATGAGCAGTGGCAAGCATTGGCAGAAGCATATACAGAAGAAACAGGTGTTCCAGTAACAGTGTTGACAGCAGCTTCTGGTGAGTATGAGAAGACATTGAAGTCTGAGATGGCGAAAACAGATGCCCCAACATTATTCCAGGTGAATGGACCAGTTGGATTGGCAAGCTGGAAAGATTACTGCTATGATCTGACAGGTTCTGACATTATGGGAGAACTTACAGATGAAAGTTTTGCTTTGAAAGATGGAGATAAAACAGCAGGTATCGCATACGTTATCGAAAACTACGGAATTATTTACAACAAAGCATTGTTGGATAAAGCAGGATATTCTGCAGATGATATCAAAGATTTTGACAGCTTCAAGAAAGTCGTAGAAGATATTACAGCTCGTAAAGATGAGCTTGGATTCTCAGCATTTACATCCGCTGGTATGGACGGATCCTCCGACTGGAGATTTAAAACACATTTGGCAAACCTTCCAATCTACTATGAATACAAAGCAGATGGAATCGATAAAACAGATGCCATCAAAGGTACATATCTTGACAACTACCGTCAGATTTGGGATCTTTACATCAACAACGCAACATGTGCTCCAACAGAACTTTCTGTAAAAACAGCAGATGATGCAACAGCTGATTTCGTAACAGAAGAAGCAGTCTTCTACCAGAATGGTACATGGGAATTCAATAACGTAGCAGATCTTGGAGAAGAGAACCTTGGAATCCTTCCAATTTACATTGGCGTAGAAGGAGAACAGGATCAGGGGGTATGTACAGGTACAGAGAACTACTGGTGTGTAAATGCAAAAGCTTCTGAAGAAGATATTCAGGCAACACTCGATTTCATTAACTGGTGTGTAACATCTGAGACAGGTGTTGAGGCTATGTGCAAAGACATGGGATTTGTCATTCCATTTAACGCTAATATGGAGTCTGAAAACGTTCTTGTAAATGAAGCAAACAAATACTTAGATGACGGCAAAACACCTGTAACATGGGTATTCTCAACAATGCCATCTGAAGAGTGGAAGAACGGTGTTGGTTCTGCATTGACAGCATACGCAGCAGATCAGACAGATGCAAACTGGGATAAGGTAGTAAGTGCATTTGTAGATGGCTGGAAAACAGAGATGGAAGCAGCAAAATAGGCAGGTAAGATTTAGTTATACGAGTAAGAAAAGATACGGCGGGCGACTATTGGAGTCCCCGCCGTTTTTGAGAAGGAGGGCAACTTTATGGAAAAAGCGATAAAACGTTATATGCCAATTTTTGTGCTGCCCACATTATGTGCATTTATTTTAGGATTTATCGTTCCATTTGGAATGGGAGTATGGCTTTCATTTTGTAAGTTTACAACCGTTACAGATGCGAAGTTTATTGGATTTTCAAACTACATCGATGCATTGAAGGATACTGTATTCAGACATTCATTTTGGTACACAGCATTATTTGCAGTTGTATCCCTTCTGGTGATTAATGTGATTGCATTTATGTTGGCAATGGCATTGACACAGAAAATGCGCGGAACTAATATTTTCCGTACAATTTTCTTTATGCCAAACTTAATTGGTGGTATTGTACTTGGATATATTTGGCAGTTGATTTTCAATGGTATTTTATCACAGTACAGTACAGCTTTGAACTTGAATGAATGGTATGGTTTCTGGGGATTGATCATTCTGGTTGCTTGGCAACAGATTGGATATATGATGATCATTTATATTGCAGGATTGCAGTCAATTCCTGGAGATGTAATGGAAGCAGCACAAATCGATGGAGCATCTGGAATTCAAAGACTGTTTAAAGTGACGATACCTATGATGATGCCATCGATTACTATTTGTATGTTCTTGTCCATTACCAATGGATTCAAATTGTTTGATCAGAACTTGTCTTTGACAGCTGGAGAACCGGCAAAGATGTCAGAGATGATGGCATTAAATATTTACAATACATTCTACGGAAGAACTGGATGGGAAGGTGTAGGACAGGCAAAAGCAGTATTATTCTTCATTCTTGTTGTTGGAATTGGTTTGATTCAGTTGAGAGCAACCCGTTCAAAGGAGGTGCAACAGTAAATGAAAAAGAAAAAAAGATGGAGTACTATTGGTACGATTTTCTTCACAATTTTAGGTATTCTTTATATTGCGCCGATTTTAATTGTTCTTATAAACTCATTTAAAAAGAAAGTTTATATTAATAAACAACCTTTCTTAATGCCAAATGAGAAGACATTTAACGGATTGGAAAACTATATTACAGCTATAGACAAGTATGAGTTGCTCAAATCTGTGGGATGGACGGTGTTGATTACAGTTGGATCTGTAGTTGTCATCCTTGTTTGTACTTCTATGTGCGCATGGTATATTACACGAGTAAAATCAAAATTCACAAAAGCATTTTATTTGCTTTGCGTATTTTCCATGGTTGTTCCATTCCAGATGGTAATGTTTACATTGTCACTGGTAGCGGACCGTACACATTTGAATACTCCTTGGGGAATCATTATCATATACCTTGGATTTGGAGCTGGACTTGCCGTCTTTATGTTCTGTGGATTCGTAAAATCAATTCCGTTGGAAATTGAAGAAGCGGCTATGATCGATGGATGTACACCGTTGAGAACCTTTTTTTCCGTTGTACTTCCTATGATGAAACCAACTTATATTTCTGTTGGTATTTTGGAAACGATGTGGATCTGGAACGACTTCCTGCTTCCATATCTGGTACTGGATCTGAATAAATACAAGACAATTTCTATCACCATCCAGTATATGAAAGGAAGCTACGGTCGTATCGATATGGGTGCTGTTATGGCAGCTTTGATTCTTGCCGTTATCCCAGTCATTATCTTCTACTTGTCCTGTCAGAAACACATCATCAAAGGTGTGGCAGCGGGTGCGGTCAAAGGTTGATGGGGAAATAAAAAGAATCTTAAGACCCCAAGTTTTCTTGATAGAAAAAAAGATATGTTCTTTGCAAGTTGCAGGAACATATCTTTTTTTTAAATACATTTATGATAGGTTTCATCCAAAACACTGGAAAGCTTATGGATCAAGTCAGAAAAATCTTTCATCTGACTTGTGATGGGATGTCCAACATGAAAACAAAGATAGAAATAGCGTGTAATGTTCAAAGATTCTACCGGTAGAATGACAATTTCATCAGATTCCGTGTAAGCTTTGATACAACGGGAGGACAGTAGTCCCAATCCTAAATTATGACGGACTGCATCGATGATTGCAGAAGAGCTACAGGACTCCCATTTGGTTACATAAGGAATGTGATTGGTCCGCATAATGGTTTCAAAAATATCTCGCGTACCACTTCCTTGCTCACGCATAATAAAATCCTGATGTGCCAGATCTTCCATTTGAAGGCTGGTTCGATCTGCAAGCGGGTGATCTGGCCCACAGATTAATTTTAAATGATCGGGAAAGACGGGATCCATTTGGATTTCTTTTCGTTTGATGATTCCTTCCACCAGAGCAACATCCAGCTCATTACGAAGAAGTCGGTGTTCGATCAAATGGGTGTTATCAATGACTACGGTGGCATCGATATCTGGATGAAGGGTATTTAACTGGGAAATGATCTGGCTTAAGATGGTATTTCCAATGGTCAATGTAGCACCAATCTTCAAAGGACGCTTTGTGCCCAGATTTTTCATTTCCTGATCCAAACCGTCGTACAAGCCAATAATCTCCTTGGCTCGATCTAATAAAAAGAGACCCGATGGGGTAATCTTTAACTCTTTGTTGTGACGTTCAAATAAGATGGTGTCATATTCTTTTTCCAAATCGATAATGGTCTGGCTGACGGTTGGCTGAGCGATAAAAAGCTTGTCTGCAGCCAGATTCATTTTCTTGTATTCTGCTACGGTGGAAAATATTTTTAACTGTCGTAATGTTGCCATAATAGTTTCCTCTTATCTGTATAATTCAAATATAGGGTTTTCCCTATATTACATATTTAATATTACTATTTTACATCAGAAAGGGCAAGTAGTATCATATTTATAGCGAGAAACGAGTGATGAAAAAATGCATCACAACGGCATGAGACCAAAGAGAAAAGTCAGAGTTTTGGAAACAAGGGATAGCATAGCGAATATGGAGGTAACGAAGATGAAAGTTTTAGTACTTGGTGGTGTTGCGGCTGGTACAAAGGTTGCAGCAAAGTTAATGCGAGAAGACAGAAGTAATGAAGTAATCGTACTAAATAAAGGGGCAAATATTTCTTACGCAGGATGTGGATTACCATATTATGTTGGACATGTGATTGAAGATCAGGCACAGTTAATCGTGAATACTCCTGCAAAATATGAAAAATTAACAGGCGTAAAGGTTTATACAGAAACAGAGGCAACAAAAGTCCTTCCTGAAGAAAAAAAGGTTGTCGCGAAGGATTTAAAAACAGGAGAGGAAACAACCTACGAATATGACAAATTGGTGATTGCAGTTGGTGCAAGTTCAGCAAAACCTCCAATTGAAGGTGTAGACCTGGAAAATGTATTTTTTGTAAGAACACCAGAAGATGCCATCAACATTCGGAATCTTGTGGATGGAGGTTCTGTAAAGAAAGCTGTCGTTGTAGGAGCTGGATACATTGGTCTAGAGATTGCAGAGAATTTAAAAGCGCAGGGAATTCGTCCATTTGTATTGGATATGGTACCACAGATCCTGGCACCTGGCTTTGATAAAGAGATGGCAGATTATGTAGAAGGTAAATTATCTGATGCTGGAATTCCAGTAGTGACTGGAGTGCAGGTAACCGCAATTGAAGGAGACGAAAAAGTAGAAAAGGTCATCACTTCTAAGAAAGCTTACAAAGCAGATATGGTTGTAATGAGTGCCGGTATCCGTCCAAATACAGAATTTCTTGGAGATACAGGATTGGAAATGTTCAAGGGGAAAATATTGACAGATGAATTGGGACAGACCAATCTGCCGGATATTTATGCAGCTGGTGACTGTGCGATGGTACACAATGCTATCACAGGAAAAGCAGCATGGTCTCCAATGGGATCTACAGCAAACATTGCAGGTCGTTTGATCGCACAGAACATCATGGGCAAAAGCCTTCCATATCGTGGAGTACTTGGAACCGCTGTATGTAAGCTTCCGGGATTAAACGTAGGCAGAACTGGTTTGACAGAGAAGCAGGCAAAAGAAGAAGGATTTCATCCAGTGAGCGTGATCACTGTTGTAGATGATAAAGCGCACTATTATGTAGGAGCCGCTTCCTTTGTAATGAAAATGATTGCCGATCGTGATACACTGAAACTACTTGGTGTGCAGGTAGTAGGACCTGGAGCAGTCGATAAAGTGGTGGATATTGCAGTAACAGGAATTACATTGAAAGCAACTCTTCCACAGCTTGCAGATATGGATCTTGCTTATGCGCCACCATTCTCCACAGCTATTCATCCATTTGAAAATACATTGAATGTATTGATGAATAAAATTTTAGGAAACTTTGAAACTATCACACCAGCGGAATATGCTGCAGGAGAGGCTGAGGGATATCGCGTGATCGATGGTTGTATGGTTCCATCCATTCCAGGAGCTCCATATGTAGAATTGACAACCGTGGATGGACCGATTGAAGGTTTAGATCCAGAAGAGAAATTGTTACTTGTATGTAACAAAGGAAAGAGGGCATATTTGCTTCAAAACCGCTTAAAATTCTATGGTTATAGAAACACAAAAGTGTTAGAAGGTGGAATTACGTTTACTGACCCAGATATATTGGGAGAATAATAGAGTTTTTAATAAGAGAAAAGGAGACGAAAGACAATGGCATGCACAATTAGCCCGTTGGAAGTAAAACGTGTAAAAGCGTTGGGATTTTTGAACAACAAAGGGACTGATTTATTCAATGGTCGTATCATTACAAGAAATGGTAAGATTACAGCAGAACAGACTGCGGTGATCGCAGAAGCAGCAAAGAAATTTGGGAATGGAGATGTGGAGTTTACGACTCGACTTACGGTAGAGGTTCGAGGAATTCATTTTGATGATATCGAAGCATTTCGTGAATTTATTGCACCAGCAGGATTAGAAACCGGTGGAACAGGATCTCTTGTCCGTCCAGTTGTATCTTGTAAAGGAACAACTTGTCAGTATGGATTGTATGATACATTTGCATTGACAGAAGAAATTCACAGACGTTTTTATGAGGGATATCATACAGTAAAACTTCCACACAAATTTAAAATTGCGGCAGGTGGATGTCCAAACAATTGTGTAAAGCCAGATTTAAATGACTTGGGAATCGTAGGTCAGATGATTCCAAATTTCGACGAAGATATGTGCAATGGTTGTAAAAAATGTCAGATTGAGAAACAGTGCCCAATGAAGGCTGCAAAGGTGGAAGATGGAATGTTAGAGATTGACGAAGAAGTATGTAACAACTGCGGACGTTGTGTAGGAAGCTGTCCATTCGATGCCATCGAAGATGGAACACCAGGTTATAAAATTTACATTGGAGGAAGATGGGGCAAGAAAATTGCGCAGGGAAGAGCATTATCAAAAGTATTCACTTCTGAAGAAGAATTATTAGATACCATTGAAGCAGCAATTCTTTTGTTCCGTGAGCAGGGAGAAACAGGAGAGCGTTTTGCAGATACGATTGCTAGAATTGGTTTTGAAAATGTGGAAAAACAGCTTCTTTCGCGTGATATTTTAAACCGAAAACAGGAGATTCTTGATGCAAGACTTCACTTGGTGGGAGGAGCAACCTGCTAGGAACTTACTGGA
>Mya_p2__coassemble_1163_pt1 | contig 15529 bp, 8 predicted proteins | sample Mya_p2__metabat2_high_PE_023 | metagenome-assembled genome bin Mya_p2 | reverse complement strand
TACATATATCTTTCAATAAAAGTGTTGACTTTGAAGTCTAAGTATGTATAATTAAAATAGAATTACTATTTTAAGGAAAGAGGTTATACTAAGATGGCAAAAATCGATTTAACAAAGTATGGTATCACAGGTACAACAGAGATTGTTTACAACCCTTCTTATGATGTATTATTCGAAGAAGAGACAAAACCAGAACTTGAAGGTTTTGAAAAAGGACAGGAAAGTGAACTTGGTGCGGTTAACGTTATGACAGGTATCTACACTGGACGTTCTCCAAAAGACAAATTCATCGTTATGGATGAAAACTCTAAAGATACTGTATGGTGGACATCTGACGAATATAAAAATGATAACAAACCAGCATCTCAGGAAGCTTGGGATGCGTGTAAGAAACTTGCGTTGGAAGAGCTTTCCAATAAGAAATTATATGTAGTAGATGCATTCTGTGGAGCTAATGCAGACACACGTATGGGAATTCGTTTCATCGTGGAAGTTGCTTGGCAGGCACATTTTGTTAAGAACATGTTCATTTGCCCAACAGAGGAAGAACTTGAGAACTTCGAGCCAGACTTCGTAGTTTACAACGCTTCTAAAGCTAAAGTGGAGAACTACAAAGAGTTAGGATTGAACTCTGAGACAGCAGTTGTTTTCAACATCACAAGCCGTGAGCAGGTTATCTTGAACACATGGTATGGTGGAGAGATGAAAAAAGGTATGTTCTCTATGATGAACTACTACCTTCCATTAAAAGGAATTGCTTCTATGCACTGTTCTGCAAACACAGACTTGAACGGTGAGAACACAGCAATTTTCTTCGGACTTTCTGGAACTGGTAAGACAACATTGTCTACAGATCCTAAGCGTCTTCTTATCGGTGATGATGAGCACGGATGGGATGACAACGGAGTATTCAACTTCGAGGGTGGATGCTACGCAAAAGTTATCGACCTTGACAAAGAGTCTGAGCCAGATATCTACAATGCGATTAAGAGAAACGCTCTTCTTGAGAACGTTACATTGGATGAGAACGGAAAAATCGACTTTACAGATAAGAGTGTAACAGAGAATACACGTGTATCTTACCCAATCAATCACATTGAGAACATCGTTCGTCCAGTATCTGCAGCTCCTGCAGCTAAGAACGTAATCTTCTTGTCAGCAGATGCATTTGGAGTACTTCCTCCAGTATCTATTTTGACACCAGAGCAGACAGAGTACTACTTCTTGTCTGGATTTACTGCAAAACTTGCTGGTACAGAGCGTGGAATTACAGAGCCAACACCAACATTCTCTGCATGTTTCGGACAGGCATTCTTGGAATTGCACCCAACAAAATACGCAGAAGAGCTTGTTAAGAAAATGGAAGCTAACGGAGCAAAAGCTTACCTTGTAAATACAGGATGGAATGGAACAGGAAAACGTATCTCTATCAAAGATACACGTGGAATTATTGACGCTATCTTGAACGGAGATATCTTGAACGCTCCAACTAAGAAGATTCCATACTTCAACATTGAAGTTCCAACAGAGCTCCCAGGAGTTGATACAGGAATCCTTGACCCACGTGATACATATGCAGATGCTGCAGAGTGGGAAGAAAAAGCAAAAGACCTTGCAGGAAGATTCATTAAGAACTTCGCTAAATACGAAAGCAACGAAGCTGGTAAAGCGCTTGTTGTAGCAGGTCCACAGCTCTAATTTGAATTTCCGATTGGAAATCTATAAGAAAGATCAGAAGTAGGCATGTGCAAGTCATATGCTTGCTTCTTTTTTATCATAAGAATACGACTTCATGGAAAAGGAATAAAGAGAATAGAAGGAAATAGAAAAAGCGTCTCGTAAGATCGAGACGCTTGATTATTTTATAATAAATGTTTATGCAATGTGAATCCGCGACCTTTTACTTCGCTTACTTCACTGATGACCATAAATGCTTTTGGATCTAAGTCCATGATTAATTGATTTAATTTTGGGAGTTCACGGCTGGAAATAACAGTCATAACCAAATAGCCTTTGTTGTGCAAATAACCAGATTCTGTACGATAAAGTGTCGTTCCTCGATCTAATCGTACATGGATCAGTTCGTTGATTTCTTCGTAGTGATCGCTCATGATTTTTACCTGTACCTGGTGTTTTCCCACCATCAATACTTTATCAAGAAGAACGGTATAAATCATGATCAATAAAATACCATAAAGACTTTTTTCTGTATCACGGAAGAACATTTGTCCAACTAAAATAAAAAAGTCTAAAATATACAGACTGACAGAAACTGGAAATCCACTTTTCTTGTTTAAAATCAAAGGTGGAATATCCACACCACCAGTAGAAGCACCAGCTCTCATAACGATTCCGATTCCAAGTCCGATACATACTGCTGCGAATACGGTACAAAGAATTAGGTCATCGGTGAGATGGGACAGCCATTCGATTCGTTTGAAAATTCCTAGGATAAAAGGAAAATAAAAGGTACTGACTAAAGTGGTCAATGCAAAGGATTTGCCTAGCACAACGATGGCTAAGATAAACATCGCAGTGTTAAAAATTGCTGCAAATAATTCAATTGGAATACCGAAATAGTGGTTTAGAATCAGTCCCAGACCAGTAGTTCCTCCCGTTACCAAACCAGAAGGCAAGATAAAGGCGACGATTCCGATACAGTAAATAGTATTTCCCAGCAAAACAAAGAATAATTTCTTTGGATTGAATAACTCTTTTATTTCATTTTTAGTCTCAGTTGTCATAGCCAATCCTTTCTATACAAAATGATATTTGAGATAAATTCAAGTGCATCATAAGAGATTATCAATGATGGTTGAATTAAGGGTTGCGCTTTATTATCACATCACAAATGTATTACTGTAATTGAATAAAATACCCTAAAATGCAAGAAAAACAGGTATACCTACCTGTTTTTTGCTCACTTAATCCAGTATATCATTTTTTGCAAAATTCGCAAGCATTTCTTAATAATATTCCGTGCATTTTAGATACAAATATGATATAGTTACAGTTATACTTTGTCGAAGGTGGGGGTTCGACAGCTAGATTATGGTAGAAGGAGTTTTTGTTTTATGAAGATGAATGAACTTGGACTTGTTTATTTCAGTCCAACAGGAACAACAAGAAAAGTAATCATGGAGGTTGCAAGAAACATTGATTTAAAATCGATTTCTTATGACCTGTCTATTCATAAAGAAAAGAAACCATCCATGCAGTTCAAGAGCAATGACTTTGTACTTTTCGCAATTCCAGTTTATGGTGGTAGAGTGCCAGCAACATTTTTGGAATATTTTGAGAATTTAAAGGGAGACAACACACCAGCAGCATTGATCGCTACTTATGGATGTAGAGAATATGAAGATGCATTGTTAGAATTAAAGAATGAAGTAGAAAGCCGTGGATTCAAAGTGATCGGTGCAGGAGCATTTCCAGTGCAGCATTCTATGGTACGTCAGATTGGACTGAGCCGTCCAAACAAAGAAGATATGAAGGTGATTGCAGATTTTGGAGTGCAGTTAAATCGTAAACTTCGCAATGAAGAAGATTTTGCGCATGTGGATCTTCACGTTCCAGGTAATAATCCATATAAGAAGTTTGGAGGATCTTCTATTGTTCCCAAAACGGATTCTACACTTTGTATTGAGTGTAAAGCGTGTGCAAAGGCATGTCCAGCAGGTGCCATTTCTATGGATGATCCAAAGAAAATCGATAAAAACAAATGTATCTCTTGCATGAAGTGTGTATATTCTTGTAAACAGAAAGCACGTTATATTGGAAAGATGAAGATGAATGCCCTGGAAAAGAAATTATTAAAAGCATGTGATAGCAATAAGCAGGCAGAGACGTTCTTATAATTCTTATAAGAAGAAATCTTCTTGTTTTTTATTGTAAAATCTATGTGAATAGGTTATAATAATCACAGAAAACCTGAGATGTTCGATAACCTTGTTATTTTGAACCTACATTACTTTAAACGGGATTCTTATATCTCTGTAATATGTCAAGCCACCGAATTTGCAGTGGAAGGCAGAAAAGCAGATGCGGTTACCCACCTAGCGTTCGCTAGGAGTCAAAATACAGGGAACGGCATTTTGGGCTAACGAAAGAGAAAAGGCAGTTGCATTTTAGCGGCTGCCTTCTTTTTTCTTGAAGAAATGAATCTGTTGTGCTATCATAGGTAAAATGTTGGCGTAAGTGAACAAATTCTGACGATGAGGTAATTGATGAGAAAAGGTAAAAGAAAAGAATTACGACAAAAAGTGAATAAAGTCATGGCAATCATTAGTTCTCACCATACAGGGGCATATGCAGCCCAGGCAGCTTACTTCTTTGTTTTATCTTTAATCCCAATGTTGCTTTTGTTGATGGCAATGGTGCAATATACTCCGGTAACGATGTTAGATGTGCAGAAAGGAGTTTCAGAGGTATTTCCATCCTCCGTTGCTCCATTGGTACGATCTTTGGTGGCTCAGGCCTATGCCCAGTCCGGTTCTATGATCTCTCTTTCCATTCTTGTAGTTTTGTGGTCTGCAGGAAAGGGTGTATTATCTGTGACATCTGGGTTGAACTGTGCCTATGAGAATAAAGAAACACGTAACTATTTATACTTAAGATTTCGAGCAACTTTCTATACCGTGCTCTTTATTCTGGCAATCATGATTTCGTTGTTGATCTCTGTATTCGGTAACAGTATCAGCGCGATGGTCAACGAATATGTACCATTGATCCGTCCGGTAGTAGATTTTGTTATTGATATTCGAACTATTGTGACCTTTGCTATGTTGACATTATTTTGGGACGTGGTGTATCGATTCCTGCCAAACCGAAGCAGTGAGATGAAAACAACTTGTGGACGTCAGCTCCCAGGGGCAATATTTACCGCTTGTGGATGGCAGTTGATTTCTTATTTATTTTCCATTTATTTGGATATTTTCCGAGGATTTTCCACCATGTATGGAAGCATGACAACATTGATTTTGATTATGCTCTGGCTTTATATGTGTATGTACGTCATCCTATTAGGTGGTGAAATCAATGCTTTGCTGGATAAGTATTATTTTCGAAAAAAACGACAGTTTTTACAGATTGCAGCAGGTCAGGAACAGATTTCTTATCCGGAGATGGAGAATCAGGAGAAAGATGTTGAGGGAAATTAAACCTTGACATTCCACTTCTGTGTGCTAAAATATAATAGTACGTTTATACAAATAGTAATTAGATAATAAAAAGAAAAGCGATGACCGTGTTTAGTAGAGAATCATTTTCTATCAGAGAGAGAGAATCACCGGCTGTAAGTTCTCTTTAGTTCAGATGAGGATCGAATTTCCCACGCTAGCTGCATACTTGAAGGATTGCTTCGATCGAGTAGAGGATGCCGTAGATTTGCACGTTACGCAATGCTAAGTGTCCATAGTTGCGACTGTGGGAATTAGGGTGGTACCGCGATATGACTTCGTCCCTTTTAGGGATGAAGTTTTTTTATTTTTTTACAGGAATACATTTCCTGGATTTCAAAAACACTTCAAAATGAGAGGAGAAGTACAATGAAAGAGAAACTTGAACAGATCAAAAGTGAAGCACTTGCATTGATCCAGGCAGCAGATACGCCAGAAAAATTGAACGATGCGCGTGTAAAGTACCTTGGTAAAAAAGGTGAATTGACAGCAGTATTAAAAGGAATGAAGGACGTAGCTCCAGAAGATCGTCCAATGGTTGGACAGCTTGTAAACGAAACAAGAGCTGCCATTGAACATGCTTTGGAAGAGACAAAAACACAGATGGAGAAAGCTCTTCGTGAAGAACAGTTGAAAGCAGAAGTAATCGATGTTACTTTGCCATCTAAAAAGAACAATGTTGGCCATAGACATCCAAACACCATTGCCTTGGAAGAAGTAGAACGTATCTTTATTGGTATGGGATATGAAGTTGTGGAAGGACCAGAAGTAGAGTATGATCTTTACAACTTTGAAAAATTGAATATTCCAGCAGATCATCCAGCAAAAGATGAACAGGATACATTCTATATTAATAAAGATATCGTACTTCGTACACAGACATCTCCAGTTCAGGCACGTGTGATGGAGCAGGGAAAACTCCCAATTCGTATGATCGCACCTGGAAGAGTATTCCGTTCTGACGAGGTAGATGCAACACATTCTCCATCCTTCCACCAGATCGAGGGATTGGTAATCGATAAAAATGTATCTTTTGCAGACTTAAAAGGAACATTGGCAGAATTCGCAAAAGAATTGTTTGGACCAGATACAAAGACAAAATTCCGTCCACATCACTTCCCATTCACAGAGCCAAGTGCTGAGGTAGACGTAAGTTGCTTCAAATGTGGTGGAAAAGGATGTCGCTTCTGTAAAGGATCTGGATGGATCGAGATCCTTGGTTGCGGAATGGTTCACCCTCACGTATTAGAAATGTGTGGAATTGACCCAGAAGAATACACAGGATTCGCTTTCGGTGTAGGTTTGGAACGAATCGCATTATTAAAATACGAAATCGACGATATGCGTTTACTATACGAAAACGACATCCGATTCTTAAAACAATTCTAGCGAGCACACAAAAGAAGGAAGCGCGAACGTAGTGAGCATTTACTTCTTAGTGCGAGCGGCACGAGAGAATCAAAAAGCATCACAAAGTGATGCGGCTGCTGTGAATACAGCAGGATTTTCGAGCATAAGAGCACACAAAAGAAGGAAGCGCGAACGCGGAGAATATAAATTTTATAAAAAGTGAGGAGAAGGAAAATGAATACTTCATTATCATGGGTAAAAGCGTATGTCCCAGATGTGGATGTGACAGCGCAGGAATATACAGATGCAATGACATTATCTGGAACAAAGGTAGAAGGTTTTGAGGAACTGGATGCTGATCTGGAAAAAATCGTCATTGGAAAGATTGAGAAAATTGAGAAACATCCAGACGCAGATAAGTTGGTTGTTTGTCAGGTAAATGTTGGAACAGAGACTGTGCAGATTGTTACAGGTGCAAAGAACGTCTTCGAGGGAGCAAAAATCCCAGTTGTATTGGACGGCGGTCGTGTGGCTGGTGGACATGAGCCAGGACAGAGAGTTCCAGGTGGAATTAAGATTAAAAAGGGAAAACTTCGTGGCGTAGAGAGCTACGGTATGATGTGCTCGATTGAGGAACTTGGTTCTGATACAAACATGTATCCAGAAGCACCAGAAAACGGAATCTACATTTTCCCAGAAGATGCAGAGGTTGGATCAAGTGCCATTGAAGCATTGGGAAGAAATGATGTCGTATTTGAATACGAAGTAACATCTAATCGTGTAGATTGTTTCAGCGTTCTTGGAATCGCACGTGAAGCTGCCGCAACATTTAACAAGGAATTTGTTCCTCCAGTTGTAACAGAAACAGGAAATGATGAGGATGTAAATGATTACATCAAAGTATCTGTAGAAAATACAGACCTTTGTTCTCGTTACTGTGCAAGAGTGGTTAAAAATATTAAGATTGGACCATCTCCAATTTGGATGCAGAGAAGACTTGCTTCTGTAGGAATTCGTCCAATCAACAACTTGGTTGATATTACAAACTACGTGATGGAAGAGTATGGTCAGCCAATGCATGCATACGATTTGGACACCATTGCAGGACGTGAGATTATTGTAAAGAATGCAAAAGACGGAGAAACATTTGTGACATTGGATGGACAGGAGAGAAAACTGGACAGCGATGTATTAATGATCTGTGACGGCGAGAAAGAAATCGGAATTGCTGGTATCATGGGTGGAGAAAACTCTATGATTACTGATGACGTGAAAACAATGTTGTTCGAAGCCGCATGTTTTGATGGTGTAAATATTCGTAAATCTAGCAAACGTGTTGGTCTTCGTACAGATGCATCTAGTAAATTCGAAAAAGGATTGGATCCAAATAATGCAAAAGCAGCTATGGACCGTGCATGTCAGTTGATTGAAGAGATGGGTGCTGGTGAAGTGGTTGGTGGAACAGTAGATGTTTACAGCAAAGTAAAAGAGCCAGTTCGTGTTCCATTTGATGCTACAAAGGTAAATGCAATGCTTGGAACAAATCTTTCTGAGGAGGAAATGCTTGGATACTTCAAGAAAATTGAGTTAGACTACGATCCTGAAACAAAAGAAGTGATTGCTCCGACATTCCGTCATGACTTATTCCGTTTGGCAGATTTGGCTGAGGAAGTCGCTCGATTCTACGGATATGACAATATTCCAACAACGCTTCCAAATGGAGAGGCAACTGCAGGTAAAATGACATTTAAGCTTCGTATCGAGCAGATTGCACGTGATATTGCAGAATTCTGCGGATTTAGTCAGGGTATGACATACTCTTTCGAAAGTCCAAAAGTATTTGATAAATTATTGTTGCCGGCAGACTCTGAACTTCGTCGTACTGTGGAAATCACAAACCCATTGGGAGAAGACTACAGTGTGATGAGAACAACATCTTTGAATGGTATGTTGACATCTCTTGCAACAAACTACAATCGTAGAAACAAAAATGTAAGACTGTACGAGCTTGGAAACATTTATCTTCCAAAACAGATTCCGGTAACAGAGCTTCCAGAAGAGCGTATGCAGTTTACACTTGGTATGTATGGAGATGGTGACTTCTTCACAATGAAAGGTGTAGTAGAAGAGTTCTTCGAGAAGATCGGCATGAGTGGAAAAGAAAAATACGATCCAAATGCAGGAAAATCATTCTTGCACCCAGGACGTCAGGCAAATATCATTTACGACGGAAAAGTGGTTGGATATTTGGGAGAAGTACATCCAGAAGTTGCAGATATTTATGGAATCGGTGAGCGTGCATACATTGCAGTCATCGATATGCCAGAAATTATGGAATATGCAACATTTGATAGAAAATATACAGGAATTGCAAAATATCCTGCAGTAACACGTGACATCAGTATGGTAGTTCCAAAAGAAATTTTGGTTGGACAGATTGAAGAAGTAATCGCTTCTAAGGGTGGAAAGAACTTAGAAAGTTATGCATTGTTCGACTTGTACGAAGGTGCACAGATCAAAGAAGGATTCAAATCTGTAGCATACTCTATTATATTCCGTGCAAAAGACAGAACATTGGAGGAGGCAGATGTTTCTGCAGCAATGGATAAGATCTTGAACGCATTGGAAGAAATGGGAATTGAACTTAGAAAGTAATAGATAAGAGGACAATAATGAAAACATCAGATTTTTATTATGACCTTCCAGAGGAACTGATTGCTCAGGATCCTCTGGAGGATCGTTCTTCTTCCAGACTTCTTGTATTGGACAAGAACACAGGGGAGAGAGAACATCATGTATTTAAAGATATTATTCACTACTTGCATCCAGGAGATTGTCTGGTCATCAATGATACAAAGGTAATTCCTGCACGACTCATCGGGGAACGAGTGGGAACCGGTGCTAAAATCGAGGTTCTTCTTTTAAAACGAAAAGAAAATGATGTGTGGGAAACTTTGGTAAAACCAGGCCGTAAGATGAAAGTAGGAGCACAGGTAAGTTTTGGAAATGGATTGCTTACCGGTGAAGTCATCGACATTGTGGAGGAAGGAAATCGTTTGATCCAGTTCCATTACGAAGGCATTTTTGAGGAAGTATTGGACCAGTTGGGACAGATGCCACTTCCACCATATATCACTCATCAGCTTCAGGATCGTGATCGTTATAATACAGTTTATGCGACTCATGAGGGTTCTGCTGCAGCACCAACTGCAGGATTACATTTTACTCCGGAGCTTTTGGAAAAAATTCAGGAAAAAGGAGTAGACATCGCTCCAGTGACTTTACATGTTGGATTGGGAACCTTCCGTCCAGTAAAGGTGGATGATGTGACAAATCACCATATGCACTCTGAATTTTATCAGATTGATGAAGAAGCAGCTGAAAAAATAAATCGTACAAAGGAAAATGGCGGAAGAGTCATTTGTGTAGGCACAACAAGTTGTCGTACAATTGAGTCGGCAGCAGATGAAAATGGACATCTGGAAGCTTGCAGTGGATGGACAGAAATATTTATTTACCCGGGATACCGTTTTAAAGTGCTGGATTGTTTGATTACAAATTTCCATTTACCAGAGTCTACTTTGATCATGCTTGTCTCCGCACTGGCAGATCGGGATCACGTATTGGCAGCTTATGAAGAAGCGGTAAAAGAACGTTATCGATTTTTCTCTTTTGGAGATGCCATGTTCATTACAAACGACATCAAAATGCGAGATGAATAAGATGCGCGATGTATCAGAGAAAATGTCTTGATCCTTTTACATGATATTTTCCAAAGATAGAATGGTAAATGGACATAATTTTAGGGAGAGATTATGAAACATTTACAACATGAATATACGATGGAAACAAAATTGCTGGTCACTCCGCTTGGGGAAATCAATGGGTATCCGGTCCGTCCGGGACTATTTGATGTGAATGGTGCCATGGCATTGCCTGTTGGTGTAAATTTTACCGTTCATACTCATCGTGGAACTGGCTGTGAATTGTTGTTATTCCACCGAGGAGAGGAAGAACCTTTTGCGGTCCTACCATTTCCTGAAGAATACAAAATCGGCGATGTATATTCAATGATCGTATTTGGTTTGAATATTGAAGATTTTGAATATGCCTACCGTGTGGATGGACCTTACAATCCGGAGAAGGGATTTTTATTTGACAAAAATAATATTTTGTTGGACCCTTATGCAAAGGCAGTTGCAGGACAGCGTATTTGGGGAGAGCAGAAGCAGGGTGCTTATCATGCCCGAGTGGTAAAAGATATGTTTGACTGGGGTGATATGCCACAGTCCAAACGAGAAATGAGCGATCTGGTCATTTATGAATTGCATGTGCGTGGATTTACAAAGCATCCATCCTCAGGTGTAAAAAATAAAGGCACCTTTGAAGGACTTCGTGAAAAGATCCCATATTTAAAAGAATTGGGTATCAATGCGGTAGAATTAATGCCAATCTTTGAATTTGATGAAAATATGAATTGCCGTGAGGTGGATGGCAAGAAATTGCTGGAATACTGGGGCTATAACAGTGTTAGTTTTTTTGCTCCAAATACAAGCTACAATGCCACGGAAGAATACAATCACGAAGGAACAGAATTGAAGCGTCTGATTAAAGAGTTACATGAAAATGGCATTGAAGTTATTTTGGACGTTGTATTTAATCATACTGCGGAAGGCAATGAGAAGGGACCAACTTTCTGCTTCAAAGGATTTGACAACCGTATGTACTACATGTTGACTCCAGATGGGAACTATTACAACTTCAGTGGCTGTGGAAATACATTGAACTGTAACCATCCCATGGTCCGTCAGATGATTTTGGAATGTTTACAGTATTGGACCATTAACTATCGAATTGATGGGTTCCGATTTGATCTTGCCAGTATTTTGGGACGAAATGAGGATGGTTCTCCAATGAACAATCCGCCATTACTGGAAAGCCTTGCTTACAACCCGGTTTTGGGAAATGTAAAGCTGATTGCAGAAGCCTGGGATGCAGGTGGCATGTATCAAGTAGGACGATTCCCAGCCAGCAAGCGTTGGGCAGAGTGGAATGGACGTTACCGAGATTCTGTCCGTGGATATTTGAAGGGTGACAGCTGGGAAGCTTGGACGGCAGCTTGGAGCTTTGCTGGTTCTGGAGATTTGTATGGAGGATATAATCAGGAAGGAAATGACCGATATGCAGGTTACAATTCTTGTGTCAATTTCCTTACTTGTCATGATGGATTTACCATGTATGATCTTTATGCATACAATGAGAAGCACAATGAAGCAAATGGTTGGAATAACACCGATGGAGCCAATGACAACCGAAGCTGGAACTGTGGATGGGAAGGAGAAACCGATGATCTGGAAGTGTTAAAGCTTCGTTATCGGATGATTCGAAATGCTTGTGCTGTGCTCATGTGTAGTCGAGGAACTCCAATGTTTTTTGCAGGAGATGAGTTTGGAAATACGCAGTATGGAAATAACAACTCTTACTGTCAGGACAATGAAGTTTCCTGGTTGGATTGGTCGTTGTTAGAGAAGAATCGAGATTTGTTTGAATTCTTTAAGTTTATGATTCATTATCGGTACCAGCATCCAGTCATTCGAAAACGCTTGCCAAATGCAGTATGTGGGCTGAATCCTGTGACTTCTCACAATCCAAGGGCAGAGCAGATCAATCTGGAAAAGGATGTAAAAACACAAGGTATCAGTTTTGCTGGATATGACCGTGAGCAAGGTTGTGATGACTTGGTCTATATGGCAGTAAATACATACTGGGAAGATGTACGAATCACCTTACCAGACTTGAAAAATTGTGGAGCCTGGTATTTGTCTGTGAACACCTATGGAGATGAAAAGGGACAATATTGTTATCCAATCGAGGAAGAAGTTCGTATCAATGGAGAGTTTATTATGAGACCTCGTTCCGTTGCTGTTTTCACTGGTAGAAACAAATAGGAAGGAAGCAGTGCTCTTTTGTATTTTGAAAAAAATAGAAATTGAAAGTGATATATAAAAACTGTGGCAGTGGGAAAATCCCGTGGCCACAGTTTTTTATAATCTCATTCTATCAATGAATGTCTAACAGAAATGTTATTGTTTGGGTTTTAAATTAAAATGTGTAACAGAAGTATCCTCTTGGAACCATATTTCTAGGAAATCTTCAGATATTGGTTTGCTGCCAAGAATTCCATTTGGGGAGTAGCAAATGCGTTCCAACAGAGTTTCCATTTCGTTGAAATCGGTAACCGGAATGCGGAGCTCGGATTTGTAATCCTGCTGGGTTACAGTGGTATTCCATCGATCTTCCGGCGTTTCTGTAAAGGTTACATGGATCATTTGGGAAATACGATTTGGGGAAATCTGCTGTCCAACGGTATAACCATATTCCTCCAACAATCCTAAGGTTCGCTCAAAGGTGGAGTAGAAAAACAGGTTGGATAAATAGTCCATTCCACTGGAAACAGTTTCTTTTACTAGGGGAGTGTCAGACCAGTAGAATGTGAATCTTCCAAGTGGTTCTTCCTCCTGTAAAGTGGCAATCGGTGTTTCCAACAAGTCTTCTTCGTAGGCTTGACTTAAGTTTTGAATCTGCTCCTTTGTCAGGATCAATTCTTCTTCATCCACAAAGTTGGAATATGCAATATGTTTCACTTCATTTTCACCAATGTGGAAGATTGGGAATAAATCTTTTCGGTAAGATTCCTCTTTGCAAAGTTCTTCCAAACAAGATAAAAGGTGTTCTCGTTTGACTATGTAGTAACGGAATTTGGAAGTATTCGACTTTTGATTAAATCGAATCACAATAGAGGTATAGTCATCGTACCCTTCTTCTAAGATCAGCTCGGAAGTGATTCCGTTTTTCTCGTTTTCCACCCCTTCTTCTGCCAGTGCATAGATAGGAGCAAAGTCTGTCACTTGACTGGAATCGCTATACAATGTATAGGAGAGTGCAATGTTATAGGCAGATTGCATCTCAGGATCTTGGGAGAGAGGGTAGGAAAAATAGTCAGAGTACGTACTGCTGAAAAGAGCCATACTTTTGACATCCTCTTTTTCTGGAAGCCAAGAATCAAATCCAAATACATCAAAATGTAGCAAGGATAAAATCAGAATTACACTTCCGATGGAAAGCAGTGAGGCAACTCTTCGTTTGAAAATTTGAGCTAAATCCTGGGTGTAAATAAATTCTACCACGGCACATAACAGAATAGCTGCCAAAATACTGATCAGAATAATCCATGTATTGTCGCTTCGATAATAAAAACTATCACTGTAGAGTCCCACAAACAATGCCGTTGGAACAACAATCAAGAACTTCAGAAGAGAAGCCATTTTGGGATAAGCAAGAGCATTGCCTGCAACTTCCAATGGTCGCTTCTGATAAAGCATTCGTGCAAGAAACCAAGTAAGGATCAAAAAGAGGATGCAGATTCCAAAAGTGACAATACTTTTTCCAGGAGAGAAGAAAAAGTGTTCGTTCTCCATTTGAATCATATTCCCATAAAGTAACCGATTGCAAAGTTCCATTGGTGACAAAAGGGAACCAAGATTCTCCAGTTGGAAGTACATTCCTGAGGAAGAAATTGTTGCAGGTGAACTGCTATATTGTGTATTCAAAAAGGTACTTATCAATCCAGAAAACAATCCTTGTACCATAGATCCATATACAATCAATACCAAGGCGGCTAAAGTACCGACTACCAGTTTTCCAGTCAGCATCATGGCCAGGATCGTTGTATGATAAATGATCATGAAACAAAGAATCCCGCTGATGACGGCGAAAATGGATGGTAGTAAATTGGCGGAGACCAAAACACCTTTGATAGAACCAATGATCATAGTGCAAATGCTGGCAATGAGATATGGAACCAAAAACAGGAGCAATCCACTGATGTAGGAAATGCGGAACCATTGTTCTCGTCGCAAGGGAAATCCATGGAAAAAGTCCACACTTTTCGGTTTATGCAAATAAGCAAAACCGGTGACTCCTGAGGCAATGGCGATGGCAATGATCAGGAACCCGAAAAAACGATTGTTCGCGCCATTTAACAGCTCTGGAAAGGATGTCTGGTAGGACTGGATGAATTCTGTTCCAGATAGGGTTAAGTAGTTGTCAATGTTCAAGGTTGCATACACAGTTTGTAATAAAAAAATCAGAAGAGTAGAAACAGCAAAGAGCCATCCTCGCTGACGGATGTTCTCTAAAACAAACCGCTTGGATGAAATGGAATTATTGTAAGAAGTCTTTGAAGTCATAACCAGCCACCTCCGTTTCACTGATAAAGATTTCCTCCAAGGATAGAGGAAAATTTCTGCAAATATAGGATCTTTTGCCATTGTGATATTTAAAATCTCATCTCTGGAACCACGTGCAGTAATGGTGAGAAGAGAACCACTTTTCTCATACTGAAGAATGGACAATTGGGACAACAATTCTTCCTCCAGTATATGGCTTGGGAGCACACATTGGATTTTGTTGATGTTACATTTCATGGAATCCAAATCCCTTGTAAACAAAAGCTTTCCATTGTGAATCAATCCAACGGTGTCACAAATATCTTCCAGTTCTCGCAGATTATGGGAAGAAATAATCGGTGTAAATTCACGTTTCAAAAGTTCTGATGCAAAAAGACTTTTTACCGTCTGGCGCATGACTGGGTCCAGACCATCAAAGGTTTCGTCACAAAGCAAATATCTTGTTCCAGTACAAAGTCCAAGCAAGAGAGAAACCTGTTTTTTCTGCCCTTTGGAGAATTTCTGAAGCTTTCGATCTTTTGGAATCAGAAATTTCTCAATTAATTTATAAAAATAAGTCTCATCAAAGTTCGGATAATTCAATTGATAATAGCGACACATGATTTCGGGCGTCGCATTTGGAAAGAAATTCACAGAATCGGATAAAAAGCAGATTTGTTTTTTGCATTCTGGATTTTCAAAAATCGGGGCTCCGTCTAAGGTAATCTCTCCTTCATCTGGCTTATAAATACCAGAAATCATGCGGAGTAATGT
>Mya_p2__coassemble_1123_pt1 | contig 16203 bp, 13 predicted proteins | sample Mya_p2__metabat2_high_PE_023 | metagenome-assembled genome bin Mya_p2 | reverse complement strand
TTTTCTTATAAGGAATTCTCATTTTGACTTGTACTATTTATATTCTAACACCAAATCAAAAGAAATAGATCGCAGGCAAAGAGGTGAGTGTATGACAATCAGAGAACAATTAGAACAGAGGGAACTGGAGTATTTGAGTGAATTCGCTACAAGAAGCAGTGAGTCAAAAGGACGGGAACGAGAAGAACCACAATGTGATATTCGTCCGGTTTTTCAACGGGATCGAGATCGGATTTTGCATTGCAAATCATTCCGTCGCTTACGGCAAAAAACACAGGTGTTTTTGCTTCCAGATGGAGATCATTATCGGACCCGTTTGACCCATACATTGGAAGTATCCCAAAATGCCCGTACCATTGCCAAGGCATTACGGTTAAATGAAGATTTAGTGGAGGCCATCGCTTTAGGTCATGATCTTGGGCATACTCCATTTGGACATGCAGGGGAGCGTGCGCTGAATTCGGTATACAAATTTGAACACAATCGGCAAAGCCTCCGTGTGGTGGAACATTTGGAACGCCAGGGAATGGGACTCAACCTGACTTGGGAAGTGCGGGACGGAATCTTAAATCATAAAACCGCAGGGCGACCAAGTACACTGGAAGGACAGGTGGTGCGGTTATCGGATAAAATTGCTTATATCAATCACGATATCGATGATGCCATCCGAGGAGGTATTTTGTCGGAGGAAGACATTCCAAAAGAGCTCCGAAAGGTACTTGGAGCATCCGGAAAAGAACGATTGAACACGATGGTACATGATGTCATCGTACATAGCATGAATCAGCCACAAATTCAAATGTCAGAAGAGGTTCATAAGGCAATGACAGATCTGAGAAAATTTATGTTCCAAAATGTTTATTTGAATCCGGAAGCAAAGGGAGAAGAAAAGAAAGCTATTTCTCTTGTAAAGCAGCTGTATGAATATTATGAGGAAATGCCAGAAAAGCTACCAGAACATTATCGAGAGGTGATTGAAAAGGGACTTTGGTCCAAGGAACAGGTAATTTGTGATTATATTGCAGGAATGACGGATCATTATGCCGTTATGACTTATGAAGAATTGTTTGTTCCTCAGGCATGGAAAAACTGATCAAAAGAATATAAAAAAATTTTGCAAAATCGAAAAAAATAAAAGGAAATTGGAAGACCTCATGGAATATTATAATTATGGAGGTAATTTATGTACTATTCAGATGAGATTATAGAAGAAGTCAGAATGAAAAATGACATTGTAGATGTCATATCTGGATATGTGCGCCTGCAGAAAAAAGGCAGTTCTTATTTTGGACTTTGTCCATTTCACAATGAAAAATCCCCATCATTTTCCGTTAGTAGACAAAAGCAAATGTATTATTGTTTTGGATGTGGTGCAGGGGGGAATGTCTTTACATTTTTGATGGAATATGAGAACTTGACTTTTGTGGAAGCAGTACAAATGCTGGCAGATCGAGCTGGCATAGAGTTGCCAAAGATGGAATATTCCAAAGAGGCAAAAGAACGGGCAGATTTGAAGTCCATTCTCTTGGAAATCAATAAAGTAGCAGCTCAATATTTTTATGTACAGCTAAAAAGCGAGCAGGGCAAGATCGGATATACGTATTTAAAGAATCGTGATTTGTCAGATGAAACAATTACCGCTTTTGGTCTTGGATATTCGAACAAATATAGCAATGATCTATATCAATATTTAAAATCAAAGGGATATCAGGAAGAACACATTCGCCAGGCTGGTCTCATCAGCACTGATGAGAAGAATGGTGTGTATGATAAGTTTTGGAACCGTGTGATGTTCCCAATCATGGATGTAAATAGTCGTGTGATTGGGTTTGGTGGTCGTGTCATGGGAGATGGAAAGCCAAAGTATTTGAACTCACCGGAAACGTTGATTTTTGACAAAAGTCGTAATTTATATGGATTAAATCGGGCAAGATCCTCAAGAAAACCATATTTTCTCCTTTGTGAAGGCTATATGGATGTGATTGCACTTCATCAGGCTGGGTTTACCAATGCGGTGGCATCACTTGGTACAGCATTGACACCAGGACATGCGTCTTTGATCAAGCGCTATGTTCAGGAAGTATATTTGACTTATGACAGTGATGAAGCAGGAACGAGAGCAGCCCTTCGAGGAATTCCGATTCTAAAGGCAGCAGGAATTTCCGCAAAAGTCATTCGAATGGACCCTTATAAGGATCCAGATGAATTTATTAAAAATCTGGGCCCAGAAGAGTTTGAACGACGGATTGGAAATGCCCGAAATGGATTCTTATTCAGTCTGGAAATGCTACAAAAAGAATATGATATGGAATCACCGGAAGGGAAAACAGCATTTTTCCGAGAAGTTGCTCGAAAACTCACTGGATTTGAAGATGAATTGGAACGCAACAATTACATTGAAGCGGTTGCAAAGGAATATAAAGTGAGTCCAGAGAGTTTGCAAAAGTTAGTCGTAAAAACGGCCATTTCCGATGGGCTAGCGAAGCCTGTAGAACGGGCAAAAGTATTGCAAGATAAGCCAGTAAAAAAAGAAGACGGACATCGAAACTGTCAAAAGGTTTTGTTGACTTGGATGATAGAAGATCAGCGATTGTTTGGATCAATCAGTCAGTATATTCGGCCAGAGGATTTTACAGAAGAGTTGTACCGCACAGTTGCAGAGTTGCTCTATGAGCAATACGAACATGGAGAATTGAATCCGGCAAAGATCTTGAATCATTTTACAGAAGAAGAAACCCATCGAGAAGCGGCTGCACTGTTCCATACACGGATCAAGGAATTGACCACCAACGGGGAACGGGAACAAGCGCTGAAGGAAACCATTTTGATGGTCAAGAAAAACAGCATTGATGAGCAGACCAGAAAGTTAGACCCAACAGATATGGCTGGATTACAGCGTTTGATGAATGAGAAAAAGAAGCTTGCAGATTTGAAGAAATTACACATTTCTCTGGAGTGAGAGAAGCAAACCAATAAAAATTAGGATTGAAAAGGGAAGGAAAGACACATGGAAGACAACGCACAGAAATTTTTGGAACGTTTGAAAGAGTTAGTAGCACTTGGTAAGAAGAAAAAAAGTATTTTGGAAATCCAGGAAATCAATGACTTTTTCCGTGATATGGAATTGAATTCTGATCAGATGGAGAAGGTATTCGAATATCTGGAGTCAAACAATATTGATGTTCTTCGTATCAACAGTGATAATGACAGCGATTTAGATGTAGATATGGACATTGACGTGATGATCTCTGATGAAGATGATGTAGATGTAGAAAATATCGATCTTTCCGTTCCAGATGGAGTCAGCATTGAAGACCCTGTACGTATGTATTTGAAGGAAATCGGTAAGGTTCCATTGTTAAGTGCAGAGCGCGAGATTGAGCTTGCACAGCGTATGGAAGAAGGAGACGAGGATGCGAAGAAAGAATTGGCTGAGGCCAACCTTCGTCTTGTAGTAAGTATTGCAAAACGTTATGTAGGACGTGGAATGTTGTTCTTGGATTTGATTCAAGAAGGAAACCTTGGATTGATCAAGGCGGTAGAAAAGTTTGATTACCACAAAGGATATAAGTTCAGTACTTACGCAACATGGTGGATTCGTCAGGCAATTACAAGAGCAATTGCAGATCAGGCAAGAACCATTCGTATCCCAGTACATATGGTAGAAACAATCAATAAGTTGATTCGTGTGTCCAGACAGCTTCTTCAGGAACTTGGTCGTGAGCCATTGCCAGAAGAGATTGCAAAAGAGTTGGATATGCCAGTAGAACGTGTACGTGAGATTTTGAAAATCTCTCAGGAACCAGTTTCATTGGAGACACCAATCGGTGAAGAGGAAGACAGCCACTTGGGCGACTTTATCCAGGATGACAATGTGCCGGTTCCAGCAGAGGCAGCAGCACAGACATTACTAAAAGAGCAGTTGGATGAAGTGTTAGATACATTGACAGAACGAGAGCAGAAAGTATTGCGTCTCCGTTTTGGTATGAATGATGGTCGAGCAAGAACATTGGAAGAAGTTGGAAAAGAATTTGATGTAACAAGAGAGCGTATTCGTCAGATTGAGGCAAAAGCCCTTCGCAAATTAAGACATCCAAGCAGAAGTAGAAAGTTAAGAGACTATCTTGATTAATGGCAATGGAAAAAATCATTGCAATGGAAAAGTTAATAAAAAGTAGGTGATAAGAGAATGGAATTGTCAAAGCGATTGTTTGCAGTTGCATCTCTGGTAACGCCCGGAAACAAAATCGCGGATATAGGCACAGATCATGCTTATATCCCGATTTATCTTATAGAGAAAAATATTTGTGTTTCTGCGATTGCCATGGATGTGAATGAGGGTCCCATAGAACGTGCCAAAGACCATATTATAGAGGCAGGATATGAAAATCAGATAGAAACAAGACTATCCAATGGATTGGAAAAATTAAGTCCAAAGGAAGTAGAGAGTGTGATCATTGCCGGTATGGGCGGAGGCTTGGTGCTGCAAATTTTATCCGCGCATCCGGAAGTAACCTGTAGTTTAAAGGAATGCATTTTACAACCTCAGTCGGAGATTGCAAAGGTGCGAGCATTTTTATTAAACCATGGATTTGAAATCATAGAAGAAGAAATGGTGTTGGATGAAGGAAAGTATTATCCGATGATGAAAGTCCTTCCACCAACCTCTATGGACGTTCAAACAGAATGCCCTTGGAATGAAATAGAGCTTCGCTATGGAAAATTATTGTTGGAACAGAACCATCCAGTGCTTCATGCATTTTTGGAACGAGAGCTTCGAATCTACGAAGACATTTTCCGAAGTATTGAAAATAAAACAGGAGAGAAAATCCAACAACGAAAAGAAGAATTACAACAAGATATTACATGTATTCAGAAAGGATTGGACGCCTATGATTTGTAGAGAAATCATTCAAGAAATTGAAAAGGTATATCCCAAAAGCGCTGCCCTTGGATTTGACAATGTAGGATTGTTAGCAGGTCGGATGAACAAGGAGGTAAAACAGATTTATGTGGCTTTGGATGCAACCGAGGAAGTGATTCAACATGCCATTGAGGCGAAGGCAGATTTGTTGATCACCCATCACCCATTGATTTTCAGTCCGTTAAAATCCGTTACAGATGAAGATTTTGTAAGTCGACGGATCCTTACTCTAATCCAACATGACATTTCTTATTATGCTATGCATACAAACTACGATGTACTTGGCATGGCGGCTTTAGTCGAACAGAAATTGTATTTACATGATACAGAGGTGTTGGATGTAACTATGGAAATGGATGAGCAAAAGGAAGGCATTGGACGAATCGGTACCATGGAACATGCCATGTCCTTGCAGGCTTGTTGCCAGTTTGTGAAATTTGCATTGGGCGTGGACCATGTAAAGGTGTTTGGTGATTTGGACCAGACCATTTCCAAAATGGCGGTTTGTCCAGGATCAGGGAAAAGCGTGATTGGAGAGGCTATTGCCAAAGGTGCACATGTATTAGTTACAGGGGACATTGGGCATCATGATGGTTTGGATGCTGTGGAACAAGGTTTGTGTATCATTGATGCAGGACATTATGGAACAGAGTATATGTTTTTGGATGATATAGAAAAATTTTTGAAGGAACATTTTGCTACATTGGATTTCACTAAAGAGCCGGTCAAAATGCCATTTCAAATAATATAATACAATAGACGGTAGAGAATGACAGAAGAAGGCTGGATAGAAAGGAGAATGTGTATGGAGAAGAAGATGTTTTATGTACAGTGTAAAGAGGAAAAAAGACCTTATGAAGCGGGAACAACATACGAACAGATTGCCAAAGATTTTCAAAACAAGTATGCTCATGAAATTGTGCTTGTTATGGTCAATGGAAGTCGTTTGCAGGAATTGAACCGAACATTAGAGTCAGATTGTACTCTAGAATTTGTAACCATTGGAAATCAAGTGGGACATGAAACTTACCGACGTAGTATGTGCTTTTTGATGGTAAAAGCCGTTCATGATGTGGGTGGACATGAGGATGTGCAGCGGGTACGCATTCATTTTTCTGTCAGCAAAGGATATTATTGTACCATTGAAGGAAATCTAAATTTAGACGATGCATTTTTAAAGAAAGTGGATGCACGGATGAGAGAGCTTTGCGAGGAAAAAATAAAGATTGAAAAGCGCTCTCTTCGGACGACGGAGGCGGTGGATTTGTTCCATGAGTATGGAATGTATGACAAGGAACAGTTGTTTGAGTACCGTCGTGTGTCCAGTGTAAATCTGTATTCCATCAATGAATTTGAAGATTATTATTATGGATATATGGTGCCAGATACCAGTTATTTGAAATATTTTTCTTTGCATTTGTTCGAGGGTGGCTTTGTTCTGCAAATGCCAACAGTAGAGGCGCCGGAGCGGGTGCCGCCATTTGAACCGCGGAAAAAATTGTTCCACGTTTTAAAGGAATCTGTGGAATGGGGAGACGTCCAAGACATTGAAACTGTAGGCGCGTTGAATGAGCGAGTGACAAAGGAGAATATGCAGGAAGCAGTGTTGGTACAGGAAGCCCACCAAGAACGACAGATTGGCGAGATTGCCCAAAAGATTGCTGCGAAAAAGGGAGTGAAAATGGTACTCATCGCAGGACCATCTTCTTCTGGTAAAACTACATTTTCTCATCGTTTATCCATTCAGCTTCGGGTCAATGGATTGAAACCACATCCAATTGCAGTGGATAATTATTTTGTGAACCGAGAAGACACTCCAAAGGATGAACACGGAAACTACAATTTCGAATGTCTGGAAGCTATTGATGTAGACCGATTTAACAAAGATATGAAGGCTTTATTAAATGGAGAAAAGGTTTGTATGCCATTGTTCGATTTTGTCAGTGGGAAACGGATAGAGTCCAATGTTCCAAAGCAGTTGGGCGAGCAGGATATTTTAGTGGTAGAGGGCATCCATTGTTTGAACCCAAAATTGACAGAGATGTTGGATGATTCTCAAAAGTTTAAGATTTATATCAGTGCACTGACGCAGCTGAATATCGATGAACACAATAGAATTCCATCCACCGATGGTCGTCTCATTCGCCGGATTGTACGGGATGCAAGAACTCGAGGGACCAGTGCTACAAAAACTATTGCGATGTGGAAATCTGTACGTGATGGAGAAGAGAAGAATATTTTCCCATTTCAGGAAGAAGCGGATGTGATGTTTAACTCCTCTTTGTTGTATGAGCTAGCTGTGTTGAAGCAGTATGTGGAGCCATTGCTTTTTGGAGTGGATAAACAGTCACCGGAATATACAGAAGCAAAACGATTATTAAAGTTCTTCGATTATTTTGTTGGGATTGGGAGTGAATTTATCCCAACTAATTCATTGCTCCGAGAGTTTATTGGAGGAGGTTGCTTTCAGTTGTAAGGAAGTATCATTTTGAAAAGAAATAAGGATATAAGGAAGCGGTTTTGGACTCAGATTGTTTGTCTGGTCTAAAGCCGTTTTTTGAAATAAGCGCGTCATGTAAAAATAAAGTAAAATCTTGTTCATATGGATGAAAAAAGTAGGAAAACAAGGGTGAAAAAGCGAAATAATAGTTGACTTTTAGTTTAGTGTATGTATAATAAACTTTGGTAAACAAAAAATTTAGTAAATGTAAGATAGAGAGATATAACAAAGGATGATTGATATGACAATCGAAGAGCAGATTGGCACAAAAATTCGTGATTTAAGAAATCAGAATGGCCTAACACAAGAAGAATTAGCAGACAGAACTGAATTGACCAAAGGATTCATTTCCCAGTTGGAAAGGGGACTGACTGCCCCCTCTGTGTCCACCCTGCTTGATATTGTAGAGTGTTTGGGAACCAATCTTTCAGACTTTTTCCATGAAGAGGCAGATCCCCAGATTGTGTACCAGAAAGAGGAGTATTTCGAAAAAGAAGACGAAGCAAAAAATAGTATTACATGGCTTGTTTCTAGTGCTCAAAGTAAAAGCCTGGAACCAATCCTTGTGCAACTTCAGCCTGGTGAAAGCATGCCCGAGGATAAGCCACATGAAGGAGAAGAATTTGGCTATGTATTAAGTGGTGAGATTCAGCTACAGTATGGAGAAGAGTCCTACAGAGTTAGACAGGGAGATTCCTTTATGTTCCCTGCAGATCGAAAACATAAAATTAGTTCAGCTTGTAAAAAGGTTTCATCCATTTTATGGATCAGTACCCCACCAAGCTTTTAAGGAGGAGAATCATGGCAGATGTCATTTTGGAATTGGATTCCATCAGCAAATCTTTTGATGGAGAAAAGGTAATTGATGACCTGAGCTTGGAAATCAAACGAAATGAGTTTGTAACACTTCTTGGACCTTCCGGCTGTGGAAAGTCTACAACACTTCGTATCATCGGCGGATTTGTAAAGCCAGATGCAGGACGAGTGATTTTTGAGGGGAAAGATATTACAGGACTTTCTCCAGATAAGAGAAATGTGAATACGGTATTTCAGAAGTATTCTTTATTTCCTCACATGACAGTTGCAGAGAATATTGCATTTGGATTGAAACTTAAGAAAAAAAGTCAGCAGTATATCAAGGATAAAATTGATTATGCATTGAAGTTGGTCAATATGGATGGGTATGGCAACCAATCGCCAACCGTATTGAGTGGTGGGCAGCAGCAGCGAGTCGCTATTGCCCGTGCCATTGTAAATGAGCCGAAAATCCTTCTTTTAGATGAGCCACTTGGCGCTTTGGATTTGAAACTTCGTCACACAATGCAACGTGAGATGATCAAGATTAAGCAAGAAGTAGGAATTACCTTTATTTATGTTACCCATGATCAGGAAGAGGCATTGACTATGTCTGATCGTATCATTGTTATGAATCAGGGAATCATTCAGCAGATGGGTACATCAAAGAGCATATATGATGAGCCACAGAATGCATTTGTAGCTGACTTTATTGGAGACAGCAATATCATTGATGGTATCATGAAAGAAGACCGTCTTGTACAGATTCAGAATGTTGCAATTCCATGTGTGGATACGGGATTTGCGAAAAATGAGCTGGTGGACGTAGTGATTCGTCCAGAAGATTTGATGATTGTTTCAGAAGAAAAAGGTTATTTAAAGGGAATGGTTGTGTCCATTATCTTTAAAGGCGCGTTTTATGAGATCAAAGTTCGTGTGGGTCAGTATGATTGGATTGTGCAGAGCGTCAATCCGGCACAAATTGGAGCTGTGGTTGGGCTAACGATTTTGCCAGATAATATTCAGATCATGCATAAACCGCATTCTAAAGATGCGGAGGTTGTAAAAGAGGATGAATAAGGTAAAAGCAGTCAATAAAAGAAGTTGGCTTTCTACGCCATATGTAATTTGGATTGTTGGTTTCACGGTAATCCCAATGATCATGATTTTACGATATGCATTGACAACAAAGGATGGAGGATTTATCCTATCTCAGATTACTGCAATTTTAGACCCAGTGCATTTAAAGGCATTGATCTTCTCTTTGGAGATTGCCATTGGAAGTACTTTGATCTGTATTTTGTTGTCCTATCCCCTTGTATTAGCTATGAGACGATTGAATCTTGGAAAACAGGGATTTGCATTATTTATTTTAATATTACCAATGTGGATGAACTTTATTTTACGTATTCTTGCTTGGCAAATGATTTTATCTAACAATGGAATTTTAAATTTCTTGTTACAGAAAATTGGTTTAGGACCACTGTCCATTGCTAATTCTGGAACCGCCATTATGATCGGTATGGTTTATGATTATCTACCATATATGGTGTTGCCAATTTTCAACGCCATTTCTGAAATCGATGAAGATATTATTGAAGCAGCAAAAGATTTAGGGGCAGGAAGCTTTACAATTTTTCGAAAAATAATCTTTCCACTGTCTGTGCCAGGATTGTTAAGTGGAATTGTAATGGTATTTGTACCATCTATGACATCTTTTGTTGTGTCTGATGTATTAGGTGGCGGTAAATTGCAGTTGGTTGGTAATATCATTGAACAGGAATTTACAAAGAGTATGAACTGGAATCTTGGTTCTGGTTTGTCTGTATCTCTGATGATATTTGTACTGATTAGCATGGCATTTACAATGAAACATGATGTGGAAGGAAAGGGTTCAGCAATATGGTAGAGAAGTTAAAAGACTGGATCAGTCGTTTTTATATGGGATTGATCATTTTGTTTTTATATGCTCCAATTTTCGTATTGATCGTGCTTTCCTTTAACAATTCACGTTCACGAGTAAAATGGGGTGGATTTACATTAAACTGGTACATTCGCCTGTTTTCTAACAGACAGATTTCAGAGGCGTTGTCCACTACATTAATTCTAGCACTGATTTCTGCACTTATCGCTACAGTGATTGGTGTGCTTGGTGCATTAGGAATCCAGGCCATGCGCCAGAGAAATTATCAGTTAATGATGACATTTACAAATATTCCAATGGTTAATGCGGACATTGTTACAGGTATCGCTTTGATGCTTTGGTTTGTGCGTTTTATTCCGTTGGGATTTGGAAGTGTGTTGCTGGCACATATCACATTTAACATTCCCTATGTTATCTTAAGTGTGATGCCAAAAATCCGACAAATGAATGTAAGTCTTTACGAGGCAGCCAGAGATTTGGGTGCCAATGCAGTGTACGGATTTGTAAAAGTCGTATTGCCTCAGTTGGCAGGTGGAATTGTTTCCGGATTTTTCATGGCATTTACCATGTCTATGGATGATTTTGTAATCACATACTTTACAAAAGGACCTGGAGTTAATACATTGTCAACGATGATTTATGGAGAAATTCGTAAAGGAATCAAACCAGAAATGTATGCTTTATCAACCATTATTTTTGCGTTTGTTTTTGCAATTCTGCTGGTAGCAAATTATCTTCCTCAGCGAGCTGCAAAATCGAAAAAGGAGAGAGTAAGAGGATGAAAAAGAAAATTTTAAGTGTGTGTCTTGTGCTAGCACTTAGTATTGGATTACTGACAACTGGATGCGGTGGGCCGGAAAAAAAGGGGACACTAACAGTATTTAATTATGGGGAGTATTTAGATCCAATTGTTTTGGACATGTTTTACGATGAGACAGGAATTGAAGTAAAATATGAGGAAGCATTAACACCAGAAGAAATGTACACAAAGTACAAATCAGGAGCTATTGATTATGATCTTCTTTGTTCTACTGACTATATGTTGGAGAAGTTGATCCAGGAAGGAGAACTTCAGGAAATAGACAAAGAGTCTATGGAAAATCTTGGAAATATTAGCGACAAGTATTGGGAGCTTTCTAAGGCATTTGATCCAGAAAATCAATATACAGTTCCATATTTTTGGGGAACAGTTGGGATATTGTATGACAAAACAAAGGTGAAAGAACCAGTTGATAGTTGGGATGTATTATTCAACGGAGATTATGCTGGAGAAGTGATTATGCAGAATAGCGTGCGTGATACACTCTCAGTTGCATTGAAATATCTTGGATATTCTGTGAATACCAATGATGAGAATGAAATTCGCCAGGCCTTTGAACTTTTAAAGAAGCAGAAGCCAGACGTGCAAGCATACTTAGTGGATGAAGCTCGTGACGAGGTAGTTGCTGGAAATGCTACGATGGCTTTGATTTATTCTGGAGAAGCGTACCTTGGAAGAGAATACAATGAAGATTTAGAATATGTAGTTCCAAAAGAAGGATCACAGGTGTGGATGGATTCTTGGGGAATTACAAAAAACTGTCAAAATACCGAATGGGCAAATCAGTTTTTGGATTTCTTATGTAGAGAAGATATTGCTCGTTTGAATTTTGATTATATTTATTATTCTACACCAAATGAGGCGGTTATCAATGGGCTGTCTGAAGAAGAAAGAGCTGATGAAACTCTTGTTCCAGCAGATGATGCCACAAAGAACTGTGAAGTTTGTATACAGCAGAAACCAGAAATCATAGATCTGGAAAATGAGCTTTGGAAGAAATTAAAAGCAGAATAAAATGAGAATAAGTTAAGTAGAATCAGAAAAGCAGGAGCTGATGTTTCAAGTGATATACCGAAACGTCAAGGCTCCTGCTTTTTATTGTTACACCTTCTTATAAAGTATGTACAGCTACGTATGAAATACGCATTGTTCCTTACAAAGTGTACTTGGCTTCTAATAAAAAGAAGCCTTTTAGTTTTGATCAAAGTTGTTCTGATAAAAGCATTTAATTCCATCCATACGGGCGCTCATATTTTGAAGGAGTAAATCTACCAACGTAATGGCAGTCATGGATTCCACAACCACAACAGCACGAGGAACAATAATCGGATCGTGGCGACCTTTGATCACAAGCTCTGTATTTTTCAAATCTTTTGTAATGGTCTGTTGTGTCTGTGCAATGGATGGAGTTGGTTTGAAATATGTGCGGAATACCAATGGGGATCCGTCACTCATACCGCCTAACACACCACCTGCATGATTGGTTTCTTTTACAACCTGACCATTTGGCCCCATTCGAAAGGCATCGTTATTCTCACTTCCTCTGAACGTAGATGCAGCTGTGCCGGCACCAAATTCCAATGCCTTGACAGCACCAATGGAAACAATAGCATGAGAGAGAGTCGCATCCAGCTTGTCAAAAACTGGTTCTCCAAGACCTACTGGCAATCCAGCAACCTGGCATTCGATGACTCCACCAGCAGAATCCTTTGCTTCTAATAAGGAATCCAAATAAGCAGAGGCCTCCACTGCTTTTTTATTGTTAGGCATAGACAATGGGTTGTCCAAAATCTGATCCAAATGATAATCCTTTTCATGGATGGTAATAGGACCTATTGCTTTTGTATATGTGGTGAGTGAAATTCCTAATTGCTTTAATATCTGACTGGCTACAGCACCTGCTGCCACACGGCCAATGGTTTCTCGACCAGAGGAACGGCCACCACCACGGTAATCTCGAATTCCATATTTGGAATCAAAGGTATAATCAGCGTGACCTGGACGATAGGTCGTAGCAAGATTGCCATAATCACGGGAACGCTGATCTTGATTACGAACCATCAAGGAAATCGGTGTTCCTGTGGTTACACCTTCAAAAACACCAGATAAAATTTCTACAGAATCTGATTCCTGTCGCTTGGTTGTATATTTACTCTGTCCAGGTTTTCTGCGATCCAGAAAACATTGAATATCCTCTTCGGAAAGAGATAGTCCAGCTGGACAGCCATCAATCACTACACCAATGGCTGGCCCGTGGGATTCTCCCCATGTTGTAATACGAAATAAAGTTCCAAATGTAGATCCACTCATATAAGAGTACTCCTTTCTGTTTGAAAATCTATTTGAAAATAGGTTGTTTGGACTGCATAAAGAAATATATTGATGGGACTGTTTGAAGTTCATCAAAGTTCATAACATATGTATCATTATATAAAGAAACAGTGGCTCTTGTAAACAACGAAAAAAAGTTTAAGATTTTTTAAAAATGAACCAATTTACTGTACAATTGGAAAGTTCCATAATATAATGGAGACTGGATATTGAGTGAGATAAAGGGGCATAATAAATGAGCAACAGAAAAAAATCGAGTAAAATAAATAAAGAAAATGATGTAGAATACGAATTGAATCCTGAGAATTCCGATGAGGATTTAAGATTTGTCTCTATGGATGAGGAAAAAGTGTGGGAAGACGGAAAAAAGGCTTCCTGGAAAAAAGGAGCCATCATTGGAGGTAGCATTTTGGGTGTTCTCCTAGTGATCTATTTTGGATTTTCCTTTTTCTTTATGAGCCATTTCTATTTCAATACAGAAATCAATGGCTATAATTTTTCAGCAAAAACAGAGAAAGATGTAGAATCCTATATCAAAGAGCAGGTCAAGGGATATCGTTTGAATGTTCAAGAAAAGGATCATCAAACCGATGTTATTGAAGGATCTAAGATTTCACTTGCCTATGTGAAAAATGACGATATTAAAAATGCGTTGAAAAAACAGAATGCATTTCTGTGGCCAAAAGCATTTTTTGAGAAAAACTCCACAAAGGTAACCATCGAGGTATCCTATGATAAGAAAGCGCTGGAACAGGAAATCAATCAGCTGAAATCTGTAAAAGCAGAGCAGACACCACCGGTCAATGCTTATCCAAAGTTTAATGGTACGGAGTATGTTGTAGAGCCAGAAATACTGGGAACAGCAGTGAACATGGAACAGCTTCAGAAAGAAGTGGAGACACACATTCAAGAATTCCAGCCTACTTTGAACATGGAGAAAGAAGGATGTTATGCATTGCCAAAGTTCACCAAGGATTCGAAAGAAGTAAAAGCAGCTTGTGATCAGATGAATGCATACATCAAAGCTAGCATTACTTATCCTATGGATGAAAATGTGGTGGTGGACAAAGAAATAATCTCGACCTGGCTTACGGTAGATGACGCTATGAATGTAACTTTCAATGAAAATGGAGTCCGTGAGTGGCTCACTGCATTTGGAGACAAATATGATACCATGGGCGGTACACGAAGCATTACTACTCCATGGGGAAAAACGACAGAGGTCAGCGGTGGAGACTATGGATGGTCCATCGATGAAGATACAGAGTTCACCAATTTGATCAATAGCATCAAAGCAGGCGAGGTTGTTACGAGAGAACCAGCTTATTACAATGGTGGACGAGCTGCTTCCCATGGTCCTCAGGATTGGGGTTCCACTTATCTGGAAGTAGATTTATCTGCCCAGCATATGTGGTTTGTAGTAGATGGTGCCGTTGCCATGGAAAGTGATGTTGTTACTGGAGTTCCAATTCCAGAAAAGGAAACCACACCTGGCGTATGGTTTGTAAAGGAAATGTCACGAAATGCTACCCTTGTAGGAGCACCATTGCCAGGAGAGACAGAACCAGAATATCGTACAAAGGTTTCCTTCTGGATGCGGATTACTTGGAGTGGAATTGGATTCCATGATGCTACATGGCAGAGTGCGTTTGGTGGAAGTCGCTATGCGGATGGATTTGGCTCCCATGGATGTATCAATATGCCATACGACGCGGCTTCTCAGCTGTATAGTATGTTGTCTGTTGGAACACCAGCCGTTGTGCATTATTAAGAAGTGAATGGAAAGAGACAGTCAAAACTGGCTGTCTCTATTTTCGGAAAAGAGGTAAATATGTATGAATTATTAAAAAAGGATGGTATGGCAAAACGTGGACGTTTTCATACCGTTCATGGAACAATTGAAACGCCGGTATTTATGAATGTAGGAACCGTAGCAGCCATCAAGGGAGCTGTTTCTACAGATGATTTACGAGAAATCAAAACTCAGGTGGAATTATCCAATACCTATCATTTGCATGTACGTCCAGGAGATCAGGTGATCAAAAAGCTGGGCGGTCTTCATAAGTTTATGAATTGGGACAAACCAATTTTGACAGATTCTGGCGGATTCCAGGTATTTTCTTTGGCAGGTCTTCGTAAGATCAAAGAAGAAGGGGTACATTTTCATTCTCATATCGATGGAAAGAAAATTTTCATGGGACCAGAAGAAAGTATGCAGATTCAGTCTAATTTAGGATCTACCATTGCCATGGCATTTGATGAATGTCCATCTAGTGTGGCGGATCGAGAGTATATGGAAAATTCAGTTGCACGAACAACAAGATGGTTGGAGCGATGCAAAAAGGAAATGGCTCGCCTCAACAGCCTTCCAGATACGATCAATAAAAATCAGTTGCTGTTTGGAATCAACCAAGGTGGTATTTATGAAGATATCCGTGTAGAACACGCAAAAACCATTGCACAGATGGATTTGGATGGTTACGCAGTGGGAGGACTTGCAGTAGGAGAAAGTCATGAAGAAATGTATCGCATTCTGGATGCCGTTGTGCCACATCTTCCAGATAACAAGCCAACTTATTTGATGGGGGTTGGAACTCCAGCTAACATTTTGGAAGCGGTGGATCGAGGTGTGGACTTCTTTGATTGTGTATATCCAACAAGAAATGGTCGTCATGGACATGTATATACCAATCATGGAAAATTAAACTTGTTCAATGCAAAATACGAACTGGATAATCGTCCAATCGAAGAAGGTTGTCAGTGTCCTGCATGTCGCAGTTACAGTAGAGCCTATATTCGCCATTTGCTTAAAGCAAAAGAAATGTTGGGAATGCGTCTTTGTGTACTTCACAACTTGTATTTCTATAATACTATGATGGAAGAAATCCGAGATGCCATTGATGCTGGGA
>Mya_p2__coassemble_1087_pt1 | contig 16871 bp, 10 predicted proteins | sample Mya_p2__metabat2_high_PE_023 | metagenome-assembled genome bin Mya_p2 | reverse complement strand
CTCAGTCAGAAAACGTATGGCGTCAGGCTGACACATACAACGTACCAAGAATGGCTTTCATCAACAAGATGGACATTTTGGGTGCAAACTTCTACGGAGCAGTAGAGCAGATTAAAACTAGATTAGGAAAGAATGCAATCTGCATTCAGCTTCCAATCGGTAAAGAAGACGATTTCAAAGGTATTATCGACCTTTTTGAAATGAAAGCTTACATCTACAACGATGATAAGGGTGATGACATCTCTATCGTTGACATTCCAGAAGAAATGGCAGATGAAGCAGAATTGTATCGTACAGAACTCGTAGAGAAAATCTGTGAGTTGGATGACGATTTGATGATGGCATACCTTGAAGGTGAAGAGCCATCTGTTGAAGAGTTGAAGGCAGTTCTGAGAAAAGCAACTTGTGAGTGTGCGGCAGTTCCAGTATGTTGTGGAACAGCTTACAGAAACAAAGGTGTTCAGAAATTGTTGGATGCTGTAATCGAATTTATGCCATCTCCAGTTGACGTACCTGCTATCCAGGGTGTTGACATGGACGGAAACGATGTTGTAAGAAAATCTTCCGATGAAGAACCATTCTCAGCATTGGCATTTAAGATTATGACAGACCCATTCGTAGGTAAGCTTGCTTACTTCCGTGTATATTCAGGAACAATGAACTCTGGTTCATATGTACTGAACGCTACAAAGGGTAAAAAAGAGCGTGTTGGACGTATCCTTCAGATGCACGCGAATAAGAGACAGGAACTTGACAAAGTATACTCAGGAGATATTGCAGCAGCAATCGGATTTAAGTTCACATCTACAGGTGATACAATCTGTGATGAGCAGCATCCAGTAATCCTTGAGTCTATGGAGTTCCCAGAGCCAGTAATCGAGCTCGCTATCGAGCCTAAGACAAAAGCTTCCCAGGGTAAACTTGGTGAGTCTCTTGCAAAACTTGCAGAAGAGGACCCAACATTCCGTGCTCATACAGATCACGAAACAGGACAGACAATTATCGCAGGTATGGGAGAGCTTCACTTGGAAATCATCGTAGACAGACTTCTTCGTGAGTTTAAGGTAGAAGCTAACGTAGGTGCACCACAGGTTGCTTACAAAGAATCCTTTACAAAAGCTGTTGATGTAGATAGCAAATATGCAAAACAGTCTGGTGGACGTGGACAGTACGGACACTGTAAAGTTAAATTTGAGCCTACAGACGTTAACGGCGAGCAGACATTCTTCTTCGAGTCTACAGTAGTAGGTGGAGCTATTCCTAAGGAATACATTCCAAAAGTTGGAGAAGGTATTGAAGAAGCTATGAAATCTGGTATTCTTGGTGGATTCCCAGTAGTAGGTATCAAAGCAAACGTATATGATGGATCATACCATGAAGTCGATTCTTCAGAAATGGCATTCCACATTGCAGGTTCTATGGCATTCAAGGATGCTATGAAACAGGCAGCTCCAGTTCTTCTTGAGCCAATCATGAAGGTTGAAGTAACAATGCCAGAAGAGTACATGGGAGATGTTATCGGTGATATCAACTCTCGTCGTGGACGTATCGAAGGTATGGATGATCTTGGCGGTGGTAAGATCGTACGTGCTTACGTTCCATTGTCCGAAATGTTCGGATATTCTACAGACCTTCGTTCTAGAACACAGGGACGTGGAAACTACTCAATGTTCTTCGAGAAATACGAACCAGTTCCAAAGTCAGTTCAGGAAAAAGTATTGTCTGCTAAAAACGACTAATTATAATATAAAAAGTTATAAAAATGCTTGAAAATCGGTTGACTTTGAAATATAATCAAAGTTAGCCGAGTAAAAGCGAAAAAATAAAATTTTGCCCTACTAATGGGCACAATCATTAAGGAGGATATTCAAAATGGCTAAAGCTAAATTTGAAAGAAGCAAACCACATTGTAATATTGGTACAATCGGTCACGTTGACCATGGTAAAACAACTCTTACAGCTGCTATCACAAAAGTATTGTCTGAAAGAGTTGAAGGAAACGCAGCTGTAGATTTCGAGAACATCGATAAAGCTCCAGAAGAGAGAGAGCGTGGAATCACAATTTCTACATCTCACGTTGAGTACGAAACAGCTAACCGTCACTACGCACACGTTGACTGTCCAGGACATGCTGACTACGTTAAAAACATGATCACTGGTGCAGCTCAGATGGATGGAGCTATCCTTGTAGTAGCTGCTACTGATGGTGTTATGGCTCAGACAAAAGAGCATATCCTTTTGTCTCGTCAGGTAAACGTACCATACATCGTTGTATTCTTGAACAAATGTGATATGGTTGATGATGAAGAGCTTATCGAGCTTGTAGAAATGGAAGTTACAGAAGCTCTTGAAGAGTATGACTTCACAGACTGCCCAATCATCAAAGGATCTGCTTTGAAAGCTCTTGAGGATCCACACAGTGAGTGGGGAGACAGAATCATGGAACTCATGGCTACAGTTGATGAGTATATTCCAGATCCAGAGCGTGAGACAGACAAACCATTCCTTATGCCAGTAGAGGACGTATTCTCTATCACAGGACGTGGTACAGTTGCTACAGGTAGAGTAGAGCGTGGAACACTTCACGTTTCTGATGAAGTAGAAATCATCGGTATCCACGAGGATGTTAAGAAAACAGTTGTAACTGGTATCGAGATGTTCCGTAAACTTCTTGACGAGGCTCAGGCTGGAGACAACATCGGAGCTCTTCTCCGTGGTGTTCAGAGAACAGAGATCGAAAGAGGTCAGGTTCTTATCAAACCAGGCTCAGTTACATGCCACAAAAAATTCACATGTCAGGTTTACGTATTGACAAAAGATGAAGGTGGACGTCATACTCCATTCTTCAACAACTACCGTCCACAGTTCTACTTCAGAACAACAGACGTAACAGGTGTTTGCGATCTTCCAGAAGGAATCGAAATGTGTATGCCTGGAGATAACGTAGAGATGACAGTAGAATTGATTCATCCAGTAGCTATGGAAGAAGGACTTCGTTTCGCTATCCGTGAAGGTGGACGTACAGTAGGTTCTGGTACAGTAGCTAAAATTATTGAGTAATCAATAATTCGTTATCATACTAAGAAGATAATTAAGCCCTAGAAACTTCGGTTTCTAGGGCTTTTTTTATTTCACATGAAGCAAAAATGGAGTAGAATGAGTATAGGAAATAACAGGAGGAAAAAGAAAGTGAAACGATTTTTGGATTGTACAGCATCAGATTTTGAGAAGATGAGTAAAGAAGAATTGTTGGAGGCAATGGCTGCCAGTGAAGGCCGTCTGCTAGTTTGTGAAACTATTGGAACCATTCAACCAATGTTGGGAGATGTAACCAACGCAGAATTTGTTGCTGCTATGGGAGCTGATATCATATTGCTGAACATATTTGATGTGAATCATCCAATCATTCAGGGACTTCCACCTGTAGAAGACAAAGAAGCGATTCACAAGATAAAAGAGTTGACTGGAAGACCGGTAGGAATCAATCTCGAACCAGTGGAACAAGAGGTAGAAAGCGCAGTGGATACCATTGATATGTGGCAGTTGACCAGTGGAAGAGCAGCCACCATTGAAAATGCTAGAAAAGCAATTGAAATGGGAGTGGACATGATTGTACTTACTGGAAATCCAGGTATTGGGGTAACGAATAAGGCTATTACAGATACGCTTCGTGCATTTAAACAAGAGTTTGGAAATCAGGTGATTTTAGTAGCTGGAAAGATGCATGCTTCTGGAATTTTAACAGAAGGTGGCGAACAGATTATAATGAAAAAGGATGTAGATGCATTTGCGGATGCAGGAGCAGATATTATTCTGATGCCAGCACCTGGAACGGTTCCGGGAATTACCATGGAATATATTCGTAGTCTTGTAGTAGAAGCACATAAACTTGGGAAAATGACTTTGACGGCCATTGGAACTTCTCAAGAGGGAGCAGATATAGATACTATTAAAAACATTGCATTGATGTGTAAAATGACAGGTACAGATTTGCATCATTTAGGAGATGCAGGATATGGTGGAATGTCTTTACCTGAAAATATTGTAACTTACGGAAAAGTAATTCGCGGAATTCGACATACGTACCATAGAATGGCTTTATCCATTAAGCGATAAAATGGTAGTATGAGTTCAAAATGGAAATACCATGTAACGATGAAATGAGCCCATTTTTTATGAAAACATTGTGTTTTTAAGTTTAATGAGATATAATAAAAAAAGATTTGAAAACATATGTTACCCATATTTTCATATATGGGGAAGAGAATTGGAGGAAGTAATTATGTTAGTATCAGCAAAAGAGATGCTTCAGAAAGCAAAAGCAGGACACTATGCAGTAGGACAGTTCAACATCAACAACCTTGAGTGGACAAAAGCAATCCTTCAGACTGCAGAAGAGTGCAAATCACCTGTAATCCTTGGTGTTTCTGAAGGTGCAGGAAAGTATATGACAGGTTATAAAACTGTTGTTGGTATGGTAAACGGAATGATCGAAGAAATGGGAATTACAGTTCCAGTTGCTTTGCACTTAGACCATGGTAGCTACGAAGGCTGTTTAAAATGTGTAGAAGCGGGATTCTCATCTATCATGTTTGACGGATCTCACTATCCAATCGACGAAAACGTTGCTAAAACAAAAGAACTTGTTAAGATTGTTGCAGAGCACGGTATGTCTTTGGAAGCTGAGGTTGGATCAATCGGTGGAGAAGAAGACGGTGTAGTTGGAAGAGGAGAGTGCGCTGATCCTCATGAATGTAAGATGATTGCTGATCTTGGAATCGATTTCCTTGCAGCTGGTATTGGAAATATTCACGGAAAATATCCAGCAAACTGGGAAGGACTTAGCTTTGAGACATTGGATGCAATCCAGCAGTTAACTGGAGATATGCCACTTGTTCTTCATGGTGGTACAGGAATCCCTTCTGATATGATCAAAAAAGCAATTGATCTTGGAGTCGCTAAGATTAATGTAAATACAGAGTGTCAGCTTGCATTTGCTGCAGCAACACGTAAGTATGTTGAAGAAGGAAAGGATTTGGAAGGAAAGGGATATGACCCACGTAAACTTCTGAAGCCAGGATTCGATGCAATCAAAGAAACAGTAAAAGAGAAAATGGAACTCTTCGGATCAGTTGGAAAAGCTGAATAATTCCAGTATTACAGAGCCCTGTCAGGAAACTGACAGGGATTTTTTAGTACTATTAATAGATGGACAATGTAATATAAATATAGATAATAAGTATTCAGTAGTAATAATACAGAGGGGAAGAACGCTTTTTTCTTGTATTTTTAAGGTGGGTGGAGTATACTTTTACATAAAAATAGGGGTAAAAGCTCTAAGAAATGAGGGTTTAGCATGAGTTTAGAAAAGATAAACGTGGCAGAAATTTTTGGCGAAAATGTATTTAATGATACAGTGATGCAGGAAAGACTGCCAAATAAAGTATATAAAAATCTGAAGAAGACCATTGAAGAAGGAAAAGAGTTGGATCTGGAAACTGCAGATGTGATCGCTCATGAGATGAAAGAGTGGGCCATTGAGAAAGGGGCAACTCATTATACGCATTGGTTCCTTCCGTTGACTGGTGTTACAGCAGAAAAGCATGATTCCTTTATTTCTGCACCAATGGCAAATGGAAAGGTGTTGATGAGCTTTTCAGGAAAAGAGTTGATTAAGGGAGAGCCAGATGCATCTTCCTTCCCATCTGGAGGACTTCGTGCTACATTCGAGGCACGTGGGTATACTGCATGGGATTGCACGTCACCGGCATTCGTAAGACAGGATGCAGCAGGTGCAACACTTTGTATCCCAACAGCTTTTTGTTCTTACAAGGGTGAGGCATTGGATCAGAAGACACCGCTTCTTCGTTCTATGGAAGCAATTGACAAGGAGTCTATTCGTTTGCTTCGCTTATTTGGAAATACAACATCTAAAAAGGTAACTCCATCTGTAGGTGCCGAGCAGGAATATTTCCTGGTAGATGCAGAAAAGTTCCTTCAGAGAAAAGATTTGATTTATACAGGACGTACTTTATTTGGAGCGATGCCTCCAAAGGGACAGGAATTGGATGATCATTATTTTGGAACTATTCGTGAACGAATTGCGTCCTTTATGCGTGACGTGAACATTGAACTTTGGAAAGTGGGTGTTTCTTCTAAAACACAGCACAATGAAGTGGCTCCAGCACAGCATGAATTAGCGCCAATTTACGCAAAAGCAAATATTGCAGTAGATCATAACCAGATTGTCATGCAGACATTAAAGCGTGTAGCGGGTCAGCATGGGATGAAGTGTCTTCTTCATGAGAAACCATTCAAAGGTGTGAATGGTTCAGGTAAGCACAACAACTGGTCATTGATCACGGATGATGGAATTAATATGTTAGAACCAGGAAAAACACCTCATGAGAACACACAGTTTTTGCTTGTTTTGACTTGTATCTTAAAAGCAGTAACAAAATATGCAGATCTCTTGAGAGAATCAGCAGCAGATCCAGGAAATGATCATCGCCTTGGAGCACACGAGGCTCCTCCAGCAATTATTTCTGTGTTCTTAGGGGAGCAGTTGGAAGATGTAATTGAGCAGTTGGTAAGTACAGGTGCAGCCACTCACAGTTTAAAAGGAGGTACTCTCCGTACAGGAGTTACAACACTTCCAGATTTATATAAAGATGCGACTGACCGTAACCGTACATCTCCATTTGCCTTTACTGGTAATAAATTTGAATTCCGTATGGTTGGATCCAGAGATTCTGTTGCCAATGCAAATATTGTATTGAATACAATCGTAGCAGAAGCATTTGCAGATACATGTGACATTTTGGAACAGGCAGAGGATTTTGATAAAGCGGTTCATGATCTGATCAAGGAATATGCCATTGAAAATCAGCATATTATTTTCAATGGAAATGGATATTCTGAGGAGTGGGTAAAAGAAGCGGAGCGTCGTGGTTTACCAAATATCACATCTATGGTAGATGCAATCCCAGCTATCGTATCTGATCAGACTGTGGCATTGTTTGAACGCTTCAATGTATTTACAAGAGCGGAACTGGAGTCTCGTGCAGAGATTCAGTATGAAGCATACGCAAAAGCCATCAATATCGAAGCACGTACTATGATCGACATGGCAAGCAAACAGTTTTTGCCAGCATTTATCGGATATACAAAGACACTTGCAGATACCGTTAATGCGGTAAAAGCAGCTGGAGCTGAGGCGGATGTACAGGTGGAAATCTTAAACGAAGTTTCTAAATATATGAAAGAAACAAGAGATGCGCTTTGTCATTTGGAAAAAGTGACAGAAGAAGCTTCTGCGATGGCAGAAGGAGAGACACAGGCGCATTTCTATTACGATGAGGTTATGCCTGCTATGGAAGCACTTCGAGCACCAGTAGATCAGATGGAAATGATCGTGGACAAGGAAGTTTGGCCAATGCCATCTTATGGAGATTTGATGTTTGAAGTATAATTCGTGAGAGAAGAAGAAAGCACCAGTCGACTAGGAAAGATAAAAGAAAATAGAATAGAATTTCAATCATAAAATAGGATACCTCCAAAGGAAGAGATGGTTGCATGATCATAAGTTGATGATGCAAAATCGATTGCTTAGGAGGTATTTTTCATTTTCATTAGCTGTGGTAAAATAGAACATAAGAGTTTATAAAAAGCGGAGATAAATAGTGATGGAGACAGCAAAAGAATTACAGAATCATTTGAAGAAAATTGATCATAAAGGATATCCAGCGTATAAGGAATTACGAGGAAAATATCGGTTTGCGACCTACACGTTGTCCATTGATCACGTGCAAGGGGATCCATTTGCATCGCCTTCGAAAGTAAGTGTGCATGTAAAAGGAAGCAGAGCGAACTTTCCGAGAACGTTTTTCAACGAAAAACATGTTAGGATTGCAGTACAGGATGATATCTTGAGAAATTTTAAGAAATGTGTGGATAACTATACTTTTAAAGCAAAGGGATCGGGGAAAAGTGGTCTGATTTCTGTCAGCTCCTGTGGACAAGAGGTGCTGGAACGTACGACGTGTCAGATCAATCCAGCCAATGGAGATTGCATTTTGCGAATGGAAATAGGATTCCCAGCCAATGGGAGAACTATCAATGCGCGGGAACTGGAAAAAATCTTGTTTGCATACTTGCCAGATTGCGTAGAACAGGCATTGATGTATGAAAATGTAGATCAGGAGCACCTTCAGCATGTGGTGGAACTGGCAGAAGATCAAGAGGCCATTCGAAGACAGTTACAGGAAAAGAATCTGATTGCTTTTGTGGCAAACGGATCTATGTTACCAAGGGAATCTGGAGTGTCTGCAAAGCCGATGAAAGGTGGAATTCCGTTTGTTTCGCCAAAAGAATTAGAGGTAGAATTACAGTTACCTCATTATGGAGTACAAAAGGGAATGGGCATCCCAAAAGGAATCACGTTGATCGTAGGGGGCGGCTACCATGGAAAATCCACATTGCTAAAGGCATTGGAGTTGGGGGTATACCCACACATTTCCGGAGATGGAAGAGAATATGTTGTTACGGATTCTAGTGCCATGAAAATTCGTGCAGAGGATGGAAGATGTATTCGAAAAACAGATATTTCCATGTTTATCCATGATCTTCCAAATGGAAAGGAAACGTGTGGGTTTTATACAGAGGATGCCAGTGGAAGTACCTCCCAGGCTGCAAATGTGGTGGAAGCTTTGGAAGCAGAAGCCAAGGTATTGTTGATTGATGAAGACACCAGCGCCACCAATTTCATGATTCGAGACCAATTAATGCAACGAGTCATTCAGCGAGAAATGGAACCAATCACTCCGTTTATTGAGCGCATTCGTGAATTGTATGAAGAATATGATGTGTCAACGGTAATCGTAGCAGGAAGTTCTGGAGCATATTTTCAGATTGCAGATCAGATTATTCAAATGAACCGATACGAACCGAAAGATATTACAATATTTGCAAAACAAGAGGCAGTAGCATTTCCGTCTATGACGGGAGAGAAAATGCGCGCTCAGAAACCGATGTTTGATCGCTGTCCAAAACAAAGCAAAGGATTTGGCAAGGAAGATCGAGTGAAAATCAAAACATTTGGAAGAGAAAGCATTTCTATCAATCGGGAAACCATAGATCTACGATACGTGGAACAGCTTGTGGACAATGAACAATTGGTGGCTCTGGGCTATTGTGTAAAGTATATAGAACAATCCATTTTAGGGAACAATGAAAAGAAAACCGTCCAGACCATTGTGAAGGAGTTGGAAGAGTTTCTAGAACAAGAGGGAATGGAAAAGTTGTGTGGAAGATCCGGAGCAGTTGCGAGCATGGCCATGCCACGCAGGCAGGAAATTTTTGCCACATGGAATCGATATCGGGGGATGAAGCTATGAGATTTTTTCATTTATCAGACTTACATATTGGAAAACAATTACATCATTACAATTTACGCGAAGACCAGGAACATATTTTGGAAGAAGTGATTGCTTATTCAAAAGAGTTGCGCCCGGATGCCATAGTGATTGCTGGAGATATTTATGACAAATCCGTGCCCTCAGGAGAGGCTGTGACCATATTTGATGAGTTTTTGACGAAACTTTCCTTGATTCAACCGAAGATTCCAGTATTGATGATTGCAGGAAATCATGATTCTTCCCAACGTTTGGATTATGCTAGCCGAATTTTAGGGGCGCAGCAAATCTATATAGAGGGAAATGCTCCGGCAACACCGGAAGATCATATCCGGTGTGTGACTCTGGAAGATGTCGATGGACCGGTACATTTTTACTTGTTGCCATTTTTAAAGCCTGGATACGTAAGAGGAGTGTTTGATGGTGTTTTGCCAGAAAGTTATGAGGCAGCGATAAAACAGTTGTTGGAGAGAGAAAACATTTGTTGGGATGAAAGAAATGTATTGGTGACGCATCAATTTTATGCTGGAAAGGGTCAAGTTGCAGAGACATGTGATTCGGAAGTGACATCAGTTGGTGGATTGGATCAGATTGACAGTGCGATTTTGCAGAGCTTTGATTATGTAGCTTTGGGGCATTTGCATGGGGCACAGCGGGCTGGAGCAGATCATGTCCGATATTGCGGAACCTTGTTAAAGTACTCTGTCAGTGAAATGTGTCAGAAAAAGAGTCTTCATGTGATTACTTTGGGAGCAAAGGGGACAACTATTCAGGTGAAACAATATCCATTGCATCCATTACGCGATGTGCGACAAATTCGAGGAGAGCTGGCTGAATTACTGGCTACAGCAAAGGCGGAGGGCCGAGAGGATTATGTCAGTGTGACATTGACAGATGAGGTGGATCCTTACCGCCCGAAGGAACAACTGGAACAAGTATATTCTCATATATTAGAGGTCCGTGTGGATAATAAACGGACAAGACAAATTCTGGCGGAAATGAATCTGGATCAAAGCTTCTCGGATCCGATGACAATATTTGCTGAATTTTATCGTGAAATTCAAGGAAAAGAATTGAGTGAGGAAGAGAGAACCATGATGGAGCGTGTGATGGAGCAAGAGAAAGGAGCGGAAGAGAGATGAAACCAATCAAGTTGACAATGTCCGCTTTTGGTTCTTATGCAGGAAAAGAAGTGGTAGATTTTTCAAAATTGCAGAGCGGATTGTTCTTGATCACTGGAGATACAGGAGCTGGAAAAACGACGATTTTTGATGCCATCACATATGCTTTATATGATAAAACAAGCGGTGGCCGTCGAGATGGAAGCATGATGCGCAGCCAGTATGCAGAAAATGATGTTGAAACCTATGTAGAGTTCGAGTTTTTGTATCGTGGGGAACTCTACACCATTCATCGAAATCCGGAATACTATCGCGAAGGAAAACGAAAAAAAGCGGATGGAACATTAGGAATGGTAAAAGAAAGCTCAAAAGTATCTTTATTAATGCCTGATGGAACAGAATTTCGTGGAAAGAAAAAAGAGGTTGATCAAAAAATTGAAGAAATCATCGGTTTGGATGTCAATCAATTTACACAAATCTGTATGATTGCGCAAGGAGACTTTTTGAAGCTATTGCATGCAGAATCGAAAGAGCGCAAGAAGATTTTTTCTCGCATTTTCCAGACGAAATATTATTGGCTTGTGCAGGAGCGTTTGAAAGAAGAGGCAAAGCAGATGTATATTCGATTAGAAGATAATCGAAAATTTTGCTTTGCAGAAATGGAACGAGTGGAATTGCCGGAACATTCTCAGCAAGAACGGGAAATCTGGGAGCAGTGGAGAACGTTGGAACTTCCACCTATGGAAGAGGTATTGGAGCTGTTGAAGCAGGTAATCCAAAAAGGAAAAGACTGGGAAGATGCTGCTGGAACACAGGTACAGAAACTGGAAAAAGAAAAGGAACAGTTGCGTGTAAAAATTGAGAGTCAGGAAGAAGTCAATCGGTTGTTTCAACTGTTAGAGCAGGGAAAAACGCAGAAGGAACAATGGGAGGCTTCTAAGCCAAAATATGAAGAGGCAAAAAGACAGCTTGCAGTGGGGAAAAAGGCGGAAAAAGTGCTGATGTTGGAGCAGGTTTGGAGAAATGCGAAAGTGGATCTGGCAAAGGCGTCTGCAGAGGTAGAAGGATTACAGAACTGGTTGAAAGATCATGGTCAACCAGAAAGAGAATTAAAGGAAGCTTATGAGCATGCAAAAGAATGCTGGGAAGCGCGGGCTCCTCATTTACAAGAACGGATTTTAAAATTAACAGAGTGGCTACCTCGTTACAGCAAACTCCAGGAATTGGAGGTGAAACAGAAGCGGGCAGCAGAGGAATTGGCACATTCTCTCTCTGTTTGTCAGGAGGCATCTCAACATTATGAGCGTATCTACGCAAGCTTTTTTGAAGAACAGGCTGGTCTATTGGCGCAAGAATTAAAGGAAGGAGTCCCTTGTCCTGTTTGTGGCTCATTACATCACCCACAACTTGCGTTGGTATCAGAAGAAGCCCCAGATCAGAAGGCTGTGGAAGAGGCAAAAAAACAGCGGGATATGCAGGAACAAAAAAGAAGTGTGGCTACCGAAACATTTCAAAAGATGAAAAGTCAGTATGAGGCGGAAAAAAATGCTCTGTTGGAGATGGTAGGCGGTGAAAATTTTCCGGATGAACATATAGTTCGACAGGAATTGCAGGAACAAAAGAATATACAGCAGCAGTTATTTAAAAATCAGGAAAGACTGGGAGAGCAATGGAAAAAAACGGTAGATGAAAGACTGCGAAAGGAAGGATTACTGGAAAGCGGGCAAAAGCAAGTAGTACTATTTACAAGAAAAAAAGAAGAAGCGGATTTTGCATGTAAGGAAGAATGGAAAAAACAGCAATTTGAAAATCTGGAAGAGTATCAAGCTGCCAAACAGTGGATTCCGATGCAGGATAAATTGGAAACTCAAATAAAAAACTATGAACAAAAGATCATTCAAATAAACAGTCGTGTAGAAATGCTGGAACAACAGACAAAAGGGAAGCAGGTTGGAAATTTGTCGGAAGAAAAGAAACAGTTGGGTGAAGTGAATAACCAACACAAATTGTGGAAAACAGAGCAGATGAAACGTCATAATGTGAATGAGAAAAATCGGGAAGCAAGACGTAAACTCAAAGGTTATTTTGAAGAAACGGGAGAATTGCAAAAACAATATGAATTCATGAATCATCTAAGTCGTACCGCAAATGGAACATTGCCTGGAAGTGTAAAACTGGATTTTGAAACGTATGTACAGAGAAAGTATTTCAAACAGATCATTCACGTAGCTAATCGAAGACTTGCCCGAATGACCTCCAATGAATTTATTTTGCAATGCAGGGATATTCAAAGTCTGAGCAGTCAGGGGCAGGCCGGGCTTGATTTGGACGTGTATCATCTGGTCAGCAATACAGTGCGAGATGTAAAAACCCTTTCTGGAGGAGAGTCTTTTATGGCTGCTTTGGCTATGGCACTAGGATTGGCGGATATTGTGCAAAATACAGCAGGTGCGGTGAGTCTGGAAACGATGTTTGTAGACGAAGGTTTTGGCTCTTTGGATGATGCATCAAGAGAACGAGCAATCCAAATCTTAAAAGAACTGGCAGGTGAAAAGGCAATTGTGGGAATCATTTCTCATGTTAATGAACTGAAGGAACAGATTGATTGGCAGTTAAATGTAACAAAAACAGAGAAAGGAAGTCACGCAAGATGGAATCTATAAAGATTCCATCTTTGAAAAAGAGAGTTTATAGTTATTTCATAGAAAGTTCATTGACTTTCGAAGAAAAGAAGTCCACAATATTCTACATTATAAGTGAAGTGTATCAATGAATGATACAGAAAATATAGGTATAAAACAGGTTCAAAGATGACCAGATATAGAAAAGAGGATGAGTGAAGATGAGAGAACGATTGGCCAGATTTATGCAAGGCAGATATGGGGTGGATGGATTCTCCCGCTTTTTATTAGTGGTTGGTTTAGTGGGGGTGTTTGGAGCAGCTTTTTTCGACAGCCCTCTTTTGTGTACGTTGTGCAACACATTGGGATGGTTGGCAGTTTTGATCTGCTATTTTCGAATCTTTTCTAGGAATGTGCAGAAGCGTTACGAAGAAAATCAAATGTTTCTTGCAAAGACGGAAAAAGTCCGAGCAACGTTTCATAAACAGTTGGATTTATTGAAACAGCGTAAAGAGTACCATATTTATAAATGTCCGACCTGTAAACAGAAAATTCGAATTCCAAGAGGAAAAGGGAAAATAGAAGTCCGATGTCCAAAGTGTGGCGCTACATTTATTAAAAACAGTTAAAAATAAAGTTTACATTTTAAATAATAGAAAAAAGTACTTTACATTTTGAATAGACATGTGGTATCATATCATGTGTCGAGCGGAAGTGGCGGAATGGCAGACGCGCTAGATTCAGGTTCTAGTGGGAGTTAATCCTGTGAGAGTTCAAGTCTCTTCTTCCGCATAAGATAAGCTAGGAAGTGAAAATCATTTCCTAGCTCTTTTTTTATCTTTTAGGGAAAGTGAATTGCGAAAAGGCTCGACAGAGATTGCAGTTTTTAGGGGGAAGAGAAAAAGCTGTAATTGAATAAAAGATCCACGGGGAAAAGATGCAATGGGGGTTGACAAATGGAATATAGATGGGGTAGTATATGCATCAGATAGACAAAGGCAAAGAAGAGAACAAGTAGCAGTTTGATAGAGAAAACAGAAAGTTGCCGGTTGATGAGAGGCGCATGATACTATGGATTGTGAATACATCTCGGAGCTGCACACCGAACGGATGATATTTTCAAGTAGGCTGTGACGGACTGGCAGACGTTAAGATGCTATGGCAATGCATGTTATGTGACTTAAGGTTATAAAACGGTTGGAATGGAACATAAGTTGCCAATGAGGCAGCAGATGTGAATCTGCTGTGAATCAAGGTGGTACCACGGGTAGTTTACTCGTCCTTACGATGTGTGAGGACGAGTTTTTTATTTTTGTTTTCGGGAAAATCTTAGTGAATGCTTAGAAAAATGACCGATTTTAAAGAAGTGCTCTCCTCGCGAAACAGATGGAAAAGTAGAAAAGGAGAACAAAAACATGACACTTTACGAAGAATTGCAGGCACGTGGATTGATCGCGCAGGTAACAGACGAAGATTTGATCAAAGAATTGATCAACAATGGAAAGGCAACATTTTACATTGGATTTGACCCAACAGCAGACAGTCTTCACGTAGGACATTTCATGGCACTGTGCCTGATGAAACGTTTGCAGATGGCAGGAAACAAACCTATTGCTTTGATCGGTGGAGGTACTGGTATGATTGGTGACCCATCTGGAAGAAGTGATATGCGTCAGATGATGACACCAGAGACAATCCAGCACAACTGTGACTGCTTCAAAAAACAGATGAGCAAATTTATTGATTTCTCTGAAGGAAAAGCTTTGATGGTAAATAATGCAGACTGGCTGATGGATCTGAACTACATTGAAGTATTGCGTGAAGTAGGAGCTCACTTCAGTGTAAACCGTATGTTGTCAGCAGAATGCTACAAACAGAGAATGGAAAAAGGTCTCAGCTTCCTTGAGTTTAACTACATGATCATGCAGGCATACGACTTCTACGCATTGTACCAGAATTACGGATGTAACCTCCAGTTTGGTGGAGATGACCAGTGGAGCAACATGTTGGCTGGTACAGAGTTGATTCGTCGTAAATTAGGAAAAGATGCAAGTGCAATGACAATCACACTTCTTCTGAACTCTGAAGGTAAGAAGATGGGTAAAACACAGTCTGGTGCTGTATGGCTTGATCCAAACAAAACATCTCCATTTGATTTCTACCAGTACTGGAGAAATGTTGGTGATGCTGATGTATTGAAATGTATCCGTATGTTGACATTCCTTCCTTTAGAGCAGATCGATGAGATGGATTCTTGGGAAGGCGCTCAGTTAAACAAAGCAAAAGAAATTCTTGCTTATGAACTGACAAGCCTTGTTCACGGAGAAGAAGAGGCAGAGAGGGCACAGGAAAGTGCACGTGCATTATTTAGCCAGGGAAATGCGGCAGATATGCCAACAACAGAATTGACAGAAGAAGACTTTACGGATGGAACAATCGATATCCTTACATTGCTTGCGAAGAGTGGTCTTGTTACTTCTAAATCTGAAGCAAGACGTGCAGTACAGCAGGGTGGAGCTTCTGTAGATGGAGAAAAAGTAAGTGACATTTACACTTCATTTGACAAAGACAAATTTATGGGAGATGGAATCGTTCTGAAGAGAGGGAAAAAGAACTTCCGTAAAGTTGTTATCAAATAAGAAAGCTTCGAATAAGAAATCATAATAAAAAGTTTTCAATGAAGAACGTACCAATTATAGGAGGAAGTGTGGACCAACACTTCCTCTTATGTCAATTAAAAGGAGAAACGCAATGAGAGTAAGTGCAAACTGTATTCGTTGTCTGGTGGATAAACAGGAAGAACGTGTACAGAAACAGTCAGTGAATGCAAGTAAAAAAGCAGATTATTTAAAAGAAGTCCTTTGCGTCATTGGACAAAGTGATGAAGAAACGTCTGCGCCAGAATTGGTAGAAGATATTGCGAAAGTATATGAAACATATTTTGGAGAAGAGAAAGATTATCATGATATTAAAGCTATGCATAATCAGAAAATGTTAGAGGTTGAGGAGTCTATTTGGCAGAGAATCCAAGAGGCTGATGATGCCATGGAGCGTGCAATTCTTTATGCACGAGCTGGAAACTACATCGATTATGGTGCGATGAAGCATGTGGACGAAAATATTTTAAATGATCTGCTTGCAAATGTGGAGAAAGAAAAGTTGAATGAGAAATGTTATCGTGAATTTCTTGCAGACATAGATCACGCAAAACGACTTGTGTATGTAACGGACAATTGCGGTGAGATTGTTATGGATAAACAGTTGATTCGTGTACTAAAAGAACAATATCCTAAATTGCAGATTACAGTGTTGGTTCGAGGTAAACAAGTACTCAATGATGCAACGATGGAAGATGCTGTTCAAGTGGGAATGACAGAGCTTGTTCCTGTCATGGAAAATGGAACTGGAATTGCGGGAACCTCATTGCGACATATTAACAAAGAATCAAAGTATTTGTTGAAAGAGGCAGATGTGATTATTGCAAAAGGGCAAGGTAATTTTGAAAGCATGTATGGCTGTGGTCTTAACATTTATTATTTATTCCTATGTAAATGTGATTTCTTCGCAACACGTTTTGGATTGACAAAAAATGCGGGTGTATTGATGCGAGAAGGAGATTATCAACAGAAGTAGAAAAACAAGCAAACTAGCGGAAAAGAAATCCTGTTGTAAAAATGGAAAAGATGGCGCGTTTTTTTAAAGAAACCCACCATCTT
>Mya_p2__coassemble_1056_pt1 | contig 17368 bp, 17 predicted proteins | sample Mya_p2__metabat2_high_PE_023 | metagenome-assembled genome bin Mya_p2 | reverse complement strand
GTTTACGATTTCTTTTGCCTTTACTACATTAAAATATACTAAATATCCCATCAACGCCACAAACAGAAGCACAAAAAAATATGTAATTCTAGCGAATTCTTTGTTTCGGAACTTCTTCGAATCTCGGTTTCTGTTTTCCGTTGGACGGTCTTCCCTGTTGTGAGTTCTTCGGTCTTGGTTTCTTCTTTGATCTTCTTGCCGTCTCATTTCTGATTGCTCTCTCTCTCTTCTTTTCAATGATTTCTTCCTCATCTTCACGAATAATATACAATCCTTGTATAATTCCAAACATGATCATCGTACTCAACATAGAACTACCACCATAACTTACCAATGGCAATGTAACACCTGTAGATGGAATAAACTTTGTTACCCCACCGATGGTCAAAAATACCTGGAAAATATAACAAGTTCCCAATCCCAACGCAATCAACTTATAGAATCGATTGCGGATTTCCATGGCAATATTTAAAAACATGACATAGCAGCTGACACAAATCAAAATCAGACACAACGCAACAATCAATCCCATTTCTTCTGCAATCGCCGAAAAAATAAAGTCTGTTTCTGCAACTGGAATCATATCCGGACTTCCCTGTGCCAGTCCCATCCCGAACCAACTACCTGTTCCAATGGCAAACAAGGACTGTGCTACCTGGTATCCGCCCTCACTATATGTTGCAAATGGATCCTGCCAAGCGGCTACACGCACTTTAATATGTGCAAACAAATGATATCCGATCACTGCTGCCAGTCCGCCTGCTCCCAATCCAGCCAAGGCATATAATGGTTGCTGTGTTGCAACATAAAGCATAACCAGATATACCACAAACAAAATCAGCGCAGCTCCCAAATCTGTGGATAACACAAGAATCAATACATGTGCTGCAGCAATTGCTGTTGTAACAACAACATTCTTAAATTCTGTGGATTTTTTCAAACTAGACGCTACAAAAAACACAAAAATAATCTTTACGAATTCCGAAGGCTGGATTCCAATTCCTGCGATCTCAAATCCGAGCTTTGCTCCTCCAGATGTAGCTGCAAATACCGCAACCAATGCCAGTGCTGCAACACCGATTCCTGCATAAATATAGGTCAGATCCACCAACATTTTCATTTTCCGGATCAACACCGGCACTACAAGTCCTATAATAGCTCCCATGATTGCGAAGATAAACTGCTTCACTGCATTTTCATAAGACAATCGTGTGATCATGATGAGACCAATACTGATCAACATACACATATTATTTACAATCAGTTTTGATACGGTTGGGTAAATCACATTGTACAACACAATGACTGCAACCAGTAAAACGACTTGAGATGCATAGAAAAAGACAAGTTTCTTCTCCCCTATTTTCAGGTACAGCACCATATAAGCCAAAAACTGCATCATAAACATCACAATATTTTGACGAAGGATTACAGACTTTTCATCTTCTTCATATTCTTTTGTAAAGATTGAAAAACATGAAAAGGTATAAATCGCCATCAATAAAATAATGAGATATTTTGAAACCTCTACAATGATATTAATCACTTTTCCACCTGCTTCTAATTACTCTCAATGTAATTCCTATATAATTCCTCGATTAAAATGGCCTCGTGTCATCTTCTCTGGAAGAACTTCCACAGATTCTCCGTCCACAAACGCCTGGACAGCCATTTTTAAAATAACCTTTGTTTCTTCCTTTGTTTCCATAGAAAACTGAAGTCGAACAGAATAACAATCCAACTCTTCTATTTCCTCTTTCCGATCCAACAAATACAATGGTGCCGAATTGTAGATCACATTATAACAATCTCGACATCGATTGCGAACCGTAAACGTATTTTGCGTGCGGTCTGTCATCTTCAGATTTCCTTCCTGATGACGACAACCAGAAACAGTGTTGGTCACACACTGAGCAGACACCATCATCGGAAGGTATCCATATATCACCAATTCACCGCCTCGACCACCAAGTCTCTTCATTTCTCTTTGATTCAATTCCAATGGCAATGTAAATTGCTCTGCACCATAAACCTGCCAGAAGAGCTTGGTATATCCATTAAACACATATAAATTATGGTCCAAAATTACTGGTCTGTCAAATCCGCATTTCTTCACATATTGCAAGGACTCAAGATTCCGAGCCAGCACTCCATCAAATGCATTCAATAAAAAGTCTTTGTAATGTGCCAAAAACAGTCGCTCTGTCTTTTCCCTGAAAATGTGTGGAAGTGCCAAATAGACTTGTCGTCCACTTTCACGCAATTGATGACACAACTTCACTGCTTCCTTGGATTTGATCAAATCTCCATCCATGCCACTATCCACATAAATACGTTCAATCTCTTCCACTTCCATCATAGCCTGAAGTTGTTCTTTCGTCTCAGCCAAAGCAGTAAGTTGAGGAACTTCCCTCATCTCGCCACATGCAAAAGCATGATTTTTCATCTTATGATGAAGCTCCAGATCATAATTGTAAGAAACATGTGGTCTATGCATTTGTCCACATACTGCTTTCTCCAATGCTTCTAACGCATTTCTTCTTAATTCATTGAGTTGTTGCATGGGCAAAAAGACATTTCCTGTCAATTCAATCTCCAGCTGTTCAAACTCAAATTCCGTATTGCCAGTTTTCAGCATTTGTTTTCGAATTCGTTCCACATCCAATGGGCTTTTGGATGCCTCTTCCACCAACTGTTCCGAACATACTTCCACATAACAATTTCCAAGCTGTACCGTCAGCTTAGCACACTCTCCCACAGAAAGATTTAAGAATCCATGAATTTTTTCTTTGATTTTTCCAAATACGTAATTCTCTGAAAGTTCTATCAAAAGTTCCTCATTCTTTGTACGGTAAAGAATGGTTCCGTTAGCATAACGCTGTCCCTTTGGAACAAGTACCGTCACCTTGGCATTTTTCGGATACGCTTTCCCAAAAGTATAGTTCTCCTGCTTGCCCTGTAATTCCAAAACATCCCCTTTGTGAATCTCTGTTAACGCCTTTCCAGTGACTTCTCTTCCTTTTTGGCCGAACACCTGAACTGCCTCTACTCCTGCATGATTCGGACGTTTGACGCTCATCATATTTTTTCCGTTGTGTTGTTTATAATATCCCTGATTGAATCCGCCACGATTATACAGATCCATCAAATGTTCCCGATCTTCCTCTTGGACTACATACCCTTTTCGACCTTTTTCCAGATAAAGATCTACATATTTTCGATACGTTGCTGTTACTCCAGCCACATATTCTGGTCGCTTCATACGACCCTCTATCTTGAAGGAATCAATTCCAGCATCCACCATATCTGGAATAACGTCTAACGTACAAATATCTTTTGGACTTAACCAATGGGCCTTTTCTCCATTCACCACATAAGGTAGACGACACGGCTGCGCACACTGTCCTCGGTTTCCACTTCGGCCACCGATCATACTACTCAACAAGCATTGTCCTGAGTAACAATAACAAAGTGCCCCATGAACAAAACACTCTAGATCCATTCCAGTCAATGCTTTCATTGCACGGATTTCTTCCAAAGACAACTCTCTTGCAGGCACCACTCTCTGTGCTCCCTGCTCCTGAAGAAACTGAGCTCCATCCGGTCCTGTAATGGTCATCTGCGTGCTTGCATGAATCTCCATCTCTGGAAAATGACTTCTGACATACTCCAAAACTCCAAAATCCTGGACAATAACAGCATCCAAACCACCTTCATAAAGAGGTCGCAAATAGTGATCCAAAGTCTGGATTTCAGAATCCTTTAACAATGTATTCACTGTCAAATAAAACTTTCTTCCATGCAAATGCGCATAATCAATTGCTTTTAATAACAACTCTTCGGTGAAATTCTCTGCATATGCGCGTGCACCAAAACGAGGGCCACCTGCATATACTGCATCTGCCCCTGCCAAAATCGCAGCACGAAAACTATCATAACTTCCTGCTGGTGCCAATATTTCTACTTTTCGCTTTTCCTTCTGCTCCTGAACCATCTAGACTCCTTCGGCTTTCTTCATAATCTTGTTGTAACGTATCTCATCGTAAATCTTCTTGCCGTGATACGTATCTATCCCATAATTCTATTATATAAAATAGGCTGTCATTGGGAAGACAGCCTAAGATTCTTTACTTTCTGCGATTCTTCATCTCTGTTTCGAGCTTTACGATCTGCATCTGTAAATCATTATTCTCTTCTTTCATCTTCGCAAGTTCTTTTTCTGCGTTTTCAAGCTTAATCTGTACGGAGATCAACTCATGTTTTAAATCGTACATCTCTTTATCTTTCAGCTCAATATCGCTTTCCAGAGAATCGCCCTGCTTCTTTGCTTTAAAATAATCATCTGCAATATTCAAAGCAAGGAGCACATTACGGGTATCTGCACTCTGCTTACGGTATCCTTCACTGTTTGTACACTCCGTAATCTTATGATTCAGATAAGAAGAAACTTTCTGTAAATACTCTTCTCCTTCAAAACCACTCAAAGTATAGACTTTTCCACCAATTAAAACTTCTGTAAAATGTTTTGCTGAGCTCATAGCTTCCTCCCGTGCGTTTCTTTCATTGCTTTATTATAAACTATTCAGTCGTAAAAACCAACCGCTTTTTGCAATGTTTTATATTTTATTCACATAAATTGTATACATGTATGCGCACAATTATTTTCATTCTTTTTTAATTTTAGTTATAATTTCCTATGGGTTTTTCGTTTACTCTGACATTGGTATAGCTAAATGTTCATACGCCAATTCTGTTACCACACGTCCTCGTGGTGTACGCTGGATAAATCCATTCTTCAATAAATATGGTTCATACACGTCTTCCAAGGTCCCAGCATCTTCCGAAATAGATGCTGCTAAAGTGTCCAAACCAACAGGCCCTCCTTGGAAACGTTCTATCATAGTCAACAAAATATTGCGATCAATATGATCCAACCCGTATTTATCTACATCCAATAAATCCAATGCATAGTTAGCAACTTCTTCCGTGATCACTCCGTTGTATTTTACCTGAGCGAAATCACGCACACGTTTTAAAAGACGATTTGCTAGACGCGGAGTTCCTCTGGAACGTTTTGCAAGCTCAATGGCTCCTTTTTCCTCAATTTCTACATCTAATACTTGTGCAGAACGCATAATGATAGTTGTCAATTCCTGCTCTGTATAAAATTCCAAATGGTTAATGACGCCAAATCGATCTCTCAATGGAGCCGTTAACATTCCAGCTCTTGTGGTAGCTCCCACTAAAGTAAACTTTGGTAAATCCAATCGAATCGAGCGTGCTGTGGCACCTTTTCCGATCATAATGTCAATGGCATAATCTTCCATTGCTGGATACAAAACTTCTTCTACTTGGCGATTCAATCGATGAATCTCATCTACGAATAAGATATCATTTTCCTGAAGATTATTTAAGATAGCTGCCATCTCTCCTGGTTTTTCAATGGCTGGTCCTGAAGTAATCTTGATGTTAACTCCCATCTCATTGGCAATGATTCCAGCCAAAGTCGTTTTTCCCAATCCAGGTGGCCCATAAAACAACACATGATCTAACGCATCCCCACGTTCCCTTGCCGCGCGAATGTAAATATCTAGTGTATTTTTTGCCTTTTCCTGTCCAATATAATCTTTCAAATACTGAGGACGAAGATGGTTTTCAATTTTAATATCTTCTTCCAGATTTTCTGTTGTTATAATTCTTTTTGTCATGATATTCCTCTCACCATGTATGGATTTTCACTTAAAATAAGTGTTTCAATGCCTGCTTCAGCACTTCTTCTACAGTTGCATTTTCCAGATTAACTCTCTTCACAGCTTTCAAACTTTCCGTGCTTCCATATCCCAATGCCACCAATGCTTGCACCGCTTCGGATTGAACAGAATTTGCACCTGTATCCACAGATGACACCATAGTTCCCTGCTCGGAAGGTCCTTGAAGCATCTCCTCCAAATCCAATTTATCTTTTAATTCTATAATTACCTTTTCTGCTGTTTTCTTTCCAATACCCGGTGCTGCTGAAATTGCCTTTGCATCGCCAGAAAGCACCGCAAAGCGAAGATCATCTGCTGTTAATTTAGACAAAATGCTCAATCCACCTTTTGGTCCAATTCCACTCACCCCAATCAATAATTTGAAAATCTCCAGATCATCCCTTGTTAAAAATCCAAATAATTGCATAGCATCTTCTCGCACATTCAAATAGGTGTGGATTTTCACTTCATTTCCTATCTGTGGCAGCATTCCCATAGATGCTTCAGGCATAAAAATCCCGTATCCAACGCCATTCACATCCACAATAATTTTTGATTTTTCCATTGCCACAAGTTCTCCACGAACATATGAGATCATCTTCATTCCTCCAATTATTCTGTCATTCTAATTTTATGTTAAGTTCTCTTTTTTGATAATGTATCCTTTTTCATAGGCATTCTTCTTTGATATCTTGCTTCTTTGTAAAAGCACTTTATAAGGACATCATAGCGGCAATCGATTCAACCGTTTTAGCACCTCATTGGCTATCACTCCAATGGCAAATCCTGTCAATAATCCAGCAATCAGCAATACTGGAAAATAATATCCTACACGATAGGTTTCTACCACCACCATAGCAATAACCAGTTGTCCCATATTGTGCGCAACTCCTCCTGCAATGCTCACGCCGATTACACTAAAGCTCTCCTGTTTTTTCAAGAAAGCCATCACTCCAAGACTTAAGACACCACCAGCCAGACTATATAGAATGCTAAATAAATTTGAAAATAAAAACCCTGACAACACAATTCGGGTTATGGATAATAACAGTGCTTCTTTTACATTTCTCTGATATAAGAAAATCACAATGATCAGATTTGCAAGCCCCAACTTGACACCGGGTATACCAAACTGAATCGGAACCAGTGTTTCCACATAGCTGAAAATCAGTGCCAACGCTGTAAACACACCGAAATATGCTGTTTTATTCTTTAACATCTTCCACTCCTAATTTGCAACTGCATCCAACTCGGCATCTTCCCCTTCTATAATTGAGAGAACCACTTTATTTGGAAGGCAGATAATACTTTCCCCTTCTCTAGAAATTGCTCTGTGTTCCACGCAAATTTGATCTGGACAAGTTGCCCAAGTCATAGTCACCGTTCCATTCTCGATTTTCATCCGATTATGTTCATCAATATCCACCACCTGATCGTTCTGCAAAGAATATGTGCCGTACACACTTCCAGCAACCTGAACCTTCACTATTCCAGCCTCTGCATCCTTTTTCAGGAAATGATATCCTCCGAACAATGCAGCAATGGCACAAACAATCAAGATCAAAATTTTATCATTCTTCTTCATTCTGATTTCATCTCACCATTTCATTTTTCTGCCTAAACTGTATACATCATAGCACAAGCATATTTTGAATGCAACCTTATGTTCGATTGTATGTTCGATTGCACATAGACATAAAAAAAGAACATCTCTGAGAATTTTTCTTCTCAAACATGTTCTTTTTTAGTCTTTTTTCTAGATTATTCTACCGTATGTTTTCTAGGAATGATAACCTTTCTTGGACATTTATCCGCACAAACTCCACAGTTTGTACATTTGGAATAATCAATATGTGCAAGGAAATTAGTTACTGTAATCGCACCTGCTTCACAATTTCTTTCACACAACTTACATCCAATACAACCAACCAGACAAGCATCCATAAGAACTTTTCCTTTGTTGTTTGAATTACACTGTACAAAAGTTTTCTGCTCATAAGGAACAAGTTCAATTAAATTCTTCGGACATGCTGCAATACATTTCTTACAAGCTTTACATTTTTCCTTATCTACCACAGCTACACCATTTTCAACATGGATGGCATCAAATGGACAGGCTTTCACACAGTTTCCAAATCCAAGACATCCATAGTCGCAAGACTTCTGTCCGGTATCCTGCATCATGCTGACCATCTTACAATCTTCAATTCCTGTGTAATCGTAAGATGTGCGCGCCTTTTCACATGTACCAGCACATTTTACAAATGCTACCTGGCGTACTTGCTCTTCTGCTTCCTGTCCCATGATTTTTGCGATCTCAGCGGCTACTGGTGCACCACCAACCGGACATGAACCAACTTCTGCCAATCCTTTGGAAATGGCAGCAGCAAGACCGGAACATCCTGCATATCCACAACCTCCACAGTTGTTTCCTGGAAGAACATTCTGGATTGCTTCTTCACGTTCGTCTACTTCTACAGCAAATTTTTTACCGGATACACCAAGGAAGACACCGATAAATAATCCTGTACCACCAACAATTGCAGCGGCGATTAAAATACCTGTTAACATCTATGTTCGCCCTCCTTAAATCAATCCAGAAAATCCAAAGAACGCAATTGCCATCAGACCAGCTGTTACCAGCACGATTGGAGTCCCTTTGAATGCTTCTGGAATATCATTGTATTCGATTTTTTCACGGATTCCAGCCATCAAAACAATTGCGATCAAGAATCCAGTTGCAGTTGCAACACCATTCACCACACCTTCCAAAATGCTGTAAGATTTGGACACGTTTGTAAGCGCAACTCCAAGTACCGCACAGTTTGTTGTAATCAAAGGAAGATACACACCAAGAGCATTGTAAAGTGGTGGCATCGCTTTCTTTAAGAACATCTCTACAAACTGAACCAATGCAGCAATTACAAGAATAAATACAATGGTCTGCAAGTATTCAAATCCTGTTGGAACAAGGATATAACGATAAATCAATCCTGTTACAAAGGATGAAATGGTAATAACAAACACAACAGCTCCACCCATACCAGCAGCTGTTTTTACATTTTTTGAAACTCCAAGGAATGGACAGATTCCAAGGAACTGACTCAATACAACGTTATTAACGAGTGCAGAGCCAACTGCGATCAATAACAATTCTTTCATCTTCTATCCCCTCCTATTTCATTTCTCCACATGTTTCTTTTTTTCCACACTCTGCACAATTTGTTCCGCAACCAATCTGAGCTGCTTTTTTCGCATCTCCTTTTTCCATTGCTTTCTTTTTGGCAACATTCTGAAGTGCTGTCAAACCAGCAAGAACAAAGAATGCACCTGGTGCAAGAATGAAGATTGTGATTGGCTCATAAGACTCTGGAAGAATCTGGAAATTGAAAAGCTTTCCAGAACCAAGCAATTCACGAACCATACCAATTGCTGTCAATCCAACCGTAAATCCAAGTCCCATTCCAATACCATCAAACATAGATGGGATTACTGGATTTTTAGATGCATAACTTTCTGCACGACCTAAAATGATACAGTTTACAACGATCAATGGAATATAAATTCCAAGAGAATCGTACAAGCTTGGAACAAATCCCTGCATCAAGAACTGTACGATCGTTACAAAAGATGCAACAACTACGATAAACGCTGGCATACGTACTGAATCAGGAATTACTTTACGCAACATAGAAATCAACATATTAGATAATACAAGTACAACCGTTGTAGAAAGACCCATACCAATTCCGTTGATTGCAGATGTGGTAACAGCCAAAGTCGGACACATTCCCAGCATCAATACGAAGGTAGGGTTTTCTTTGATCAGACCGTTATACAGTCTTTCTGTACATTTATTCATTGACACTACCTCCTAACATATTCTGAAAATATACAAGCGCAGAATCCACCGCATTAGTAACTGCGTTGGTTGTAATCGTCGCACCACTTAATGCATCAATCTTATCATCGCCCTCTTCTCCGCTTTTTGTATAAGTGAATTTCTCTACCTGCTTGTCTTTGAACTGATCCTTAAAAGCTGGTTCTGTTGCTTTCATTCCGAGACCTGCCGTCTCAGCAATAGAAAGAGTCTCAATTCCTTTTACAGTACCATCGTTCAAAATACCAACAGACAATGCAATATCTCCGCCATATCCGTCGTGAGAAGTAACAGAAACTACATATCCAATTGCATCTCCAGAAGCATCCACTGCAACAACCACTTCTGTTATATCATCAGTATAACCAGCTTCTGTTACAACAGCCTTTGCTTCGTCTGCATCGAAATCATCAAATTCCACAAAGTTCTCCGCCTCTGCAAGTACCGCACGATAAGCATTCTGCTTTGCATTCTCCTGAGCCACGGCAATTGGATCTTTTGTAATCTCGTAAACCAGACCAAGAAGAGATCCTGCTACCAATGTAATTGCTGTCAAAATGGCTGTATTTTTTAAAATCTTACTCATCACTTCTCTCCTCCTTTACCAAATGGTTTTGGAAGAGTTACCTTTTCAATCAATGGAACCAAAAGGTTACAAATAATGATTGCATAAGATACTCCTTCTGCAGATCCTCCAAACAAACGGAACAATCCAGTCAAAATACCAAGACAGATACCGAATAAAATCTGTCCCTTTGGTGTGATCGGAGATGTTACATAATCAGTTGCCATGAACCATGCTCCAAGCATCAATCCACCACCACAAAGATGTGCAGTAATATACTGTGGATCAAATCCATGTCCGCCAAAAATCGTTATAAAGATTACAAATGTCAAAATATAAGATCCCGGAATACGAAGATCGATGATTCCTAACATGATCAGAATCATAGCTCCAAGCATAATGGCGATTACAGAAGTTTCCCCAATGGTTCCCCTTGTATTTCCAAGCAACATACTCATAGTATCGACGGTCTCACCAGCTTTTAATGCTGCCAATGGAGTTGCTCCAGTCACACCATCCTGAACAAAGTATGTCATTCTACCGGTAAATGAAATCAAAAGAAAACATCTGGCAGCTAATGCTGGGTTCATAAAGTTCTGTCCCAATCCACCAAACAGTTGTTTTACAACAAGAATTGCAAACACTGCACCCAATGCACCCATCCAAACTGGAAGAGTTGGAGGCAAGTTCAATGCAAGCAAAAGCCCTGTTACAACCGCACTAAAATCCTTGATTGTAATCGGTTTATGCATCAATCTTTCATACAAATACTCTGTCAATACTGCAGTACCAGTTGTCACCAATACGAGTAACCACGCATTCTCATGCCTAAAATGATATATTCCGAAAAATGTAGCTGGCAAAAGTGCGATTACAACCCACATCATAATATTACCAGTTGTTACTTTATCTCGTATATGTGGTGAAGAAGATACTCTAAATTTCTCATTCAATGTCATTCACCTCTATTTTTTCTTTCTATTCGCCAATGCTATTTTTCTCATAGATCCAATAGCCTGTTTCAACTGTCGTTTTGCTGGACAGACATAACTACAAGAACCACATTCTACACATTCCAATCCATGCATCGCTGTAAATGCTCCTTCGTCCATTCGTTCTGAAAAATCTGCCAATCTAGAAGGAATGAGCCGACTAGGACAGACCTCCACACAGCGTCCGCAATTGATACAAGCAGAAACTGGATGCTTTGTCACCTCATCTTCCTTCAACGAAAGAATTGCAGAAGATGTTTTTGTAACTGGTGTATCCAATGTGATCATTGCAAATCCCATCATCGGTCCTCCAGAAATCAGTTTCTTTGGTTCTTCCACAAATCCACCTGCTGCTTCTATCAGTTCACGATGATTGGTTCCAAGTAATACTTTAAAGTTGCCTGGTCTCTGAATATTGTCTCCACTCACTGTCACAATCCGCTCCATCAACGGGCGACCGAGAACAACTGCATTGTGAATGCTCACCAATGTTTCCACATTATCTACAATACATCCTGCATCTGCCGGAAGCATCGTGGAATTGATGGCACGCTTTGTCAATGCGTAAATCAACTGACGTTCTGCCCCTTGAGGATACTTAGTTTTCAACGCTTTTACTTCCATACGCGGTTCATCTTTGATCGCTGCTTTCAACTTTTCAATACAATCTTTTTTATTGTCCTCAACTCCAAAAACGCCTTTGGCATTTGGGAACATGGAAAGTACGACACGCATTCCACTAACAAGTTCCTCTGTATTTTCCAACATTCTGCGGTAGTCCGCTGTAATGTAAGGCTCGCATTCTGCACAATTGGCAATGATATATTCTATCTTGTCTGGTTCCTTGGGTGACAATTTTACACGAGTTGGAAAACCAGCACCACCCATACCTACAATACCAGCATTCGCAATCAACTCACGAATCTCGTCTGCATTTAATTCCTCCACAGGTTTTACAGGAGTATATTCTACTTCCTCATATTCTCCATCATTTTCAATTACAATACAATCTACAGAACTCCCTGTAGGTGTCAATCGTTTTTCAATTGCCTTAACAGTACCTGAAACAGCAGAATAAATTGGTGCAGAAACAAATCCACCTGCATCTGCAATCTTCTGTCCCTTCAGAACGTGATCACCTTTTTTTACTGTAGGTGCTGCAGGTGCTCCGATGTGTTGAGATAGTGGATACACCAACTCCCCAGTAGGCAAAAGTTCTTTGATTGGCTGATCTTTTGCAAGACTTTTTCCATCATTTGGATGAATTCCACCTTTAAAAGTCAAAAGTCCCATTCTGAATTCCTTCCTTTCTTTTTAGATATAGTATCTATAATACTAGATTTTATTTTTTAATTCTAGTAAATAGTATGCCAATTCTTGCACATTTCCAAGAACATCTTGATGATTTTTTAACAACATTTAGAAGCTATCCATCACTTCTAATGTTTGTCTCTTTTTTAACGCAATAAAAATGGCGGAGACTCTAACGGTCTCCGCCGATCTTATTTGCTATTATGCTTCTTCCTGTTCTTCAGCAGCTGGCTCTACTACTTCCAGTGCTTTCATGCTCAGGCTGATTTTCTTCTCACCCTCATTCAAATCAACAATCTTAGCTGTGATCTCCTGACCGATTGAAAGTACATCAGATGGTTTTTCTACGTGTGCTCTAGAAATCTGAGAAACGTGAAGCAATGCATCAACGCCTGGTCTCAATTCAACGAAAGCACCGAAGTCTGTCATACGTGCAACTTTTCCTGTTACAACTGTTCCAACAGCGAAATCTTCTGCAGCGTTTGCCCATGGATTTGACTCTGGGAATTTCAAACTAAGTGCAACTTTTGTATCGTTGATGTCTTTTACAAGAACTTTCACAGTCTCACCAACCTGAAATACTTTCTTAGGATTCTCAACACGTCCCCAAGACATCTCAGAGATGTGAAGAAGTCCATCAACTCCACCAAGATCGATAAATGCACCAAAATCTGTAACGTTTTTCACTACACCTTCGATTGTATCTCCAACCTGAAGTTTTGCGAAAAGCTCTTTCTGTTTTTCAGCTCTCTCAGCTACAAGAAGCTGTCTTCTATCACCGATTACACGGTTTCTTCTAGGATTGAACTCACTGATTACGAATTCAATCTCCTGTCCATCATATTTGCTCAAATCTTTTTCATAAGAATCTGAAACAAGGCTAGCTGGAATAAATACTCTAGCTCCTTCTACTTCTGCAGAAAGTCCACCACCAAGAATCTGTGTAACTGTTGCTTTCAAAACTTCTTTGTTCTCAAAAGCTTCTTTCAATCTTTCATTTCCTTTTTCAGCTGCAAGCCTCTTGTATGTCAAGAGTACCTGTCCTTCTCCATCGTTTACTTTCAAAACTTTTACAGTCATTGTATCACCAACATTAACTACTGTTGTTAAATCCAGTGACTGGTCATTGGAGTACTCACTCTTAGTAATAATACCGTCTGCTTTATATCCAATGTTGAGGATAATCTCATCTGGTTTTACATCGATGACTGTACCCTCTACAACCTCTCCATTATGAATTGTTTTCAATGACTCTTCTAACATCTGTTCAAAAGATAATTCTGACATTATTTTGAACCTCCTCAATTATATTGTTGGGCGTGGATGCCCCTGCTGTAATACCTACTGTTTTCACCACTGACCCTAATTGATTCACATTCAAATCGTCAAGCGTCTGTATGTAGTATGTATCCTTGCACGCGCTCGCACATATTTCAAATAACTTTTGCGTGTTAGAACTATGCTTGTCGCCTATTACAATCATAGCATCCACCCGCTCCGCAATACTTTTCGCCTCCGTCTGGCGCTCTTTTGTCGCATTGCAGATTGTATTTAAAACAGTTATATCATAACTCGTTTCGGAAATAATTTCAACTAAATCTTGAAATTTATTGTAATTAAATGTTGTTTGGGAAACTACACAGATTCTTTCCCCTTTTTTCAGTAAAAGATTTTCAATATCTGCTGAATTCTGAATAACGCTCACACGATCTCCGGCCCAGCCACGAATACCCTGAACTTCTGGATGATCTGGGTTTCCAATGATCACAATATACTTGCCATCGGCACTCTCTCGCTGCACAATGTTGTGAATCTTTTTCACAAACGGACACGTCGCATCTACAATAGTGATTCCTTTGGCATTCAGCTTATCGTAAATTCTTTTTTCCACTCCATGAGAACGAATGATCACAACGCCTTCTTTCAACGCATCCAGCTCTTCCTCGGAACGAAGAACCTGAACTCCTTTTTTCTGAAGGTCTTTGATTACTTCCTCATTGTGAATGATCGGTCCGTATGTATAAATGGATGCATCCTGGTGTTTCTTGATCTGCTCATACACAGTATTCACAGCACGTTCCACACCAAAACAAAATCCTGCTGTTTTCGCTCTGATAACTTCCATTTCTTTTCCTTTCTTGCAAATGTACACCCTCGAAGATTTGCTCAGAAGTTCTTATTTGCAATGCCCACAAATCGTTGCAACCACTTCTTCGATGGTCATATTAGAACTATCCACTAAAATTGCATCTTCTGCCTGTTTTAAAGGTGCTACCTCACGACTCATATCACGATCATCACGTTCTTTGATATCGCGCTTGATTTCCTCATAATCACAAGCAACACCTTTTTCTGTCAACTCGTCAAAACGACGCTTTGCTCTTGTCTCCACACTGGCTGTTAAATAAATCTTTACATCTGCATTTGGAAGAATGTTGGTTCCAATGTCACGACCATCCATGATCACATCCTGGGTTTTTGCTAACCCTCTCTGCAACTCCAACAATTTTTCTCGTACTTCTGGTATTGCAGATGTTTTAGATGCCATGTTCCCTACTTCCTCCGTACGAAGCATTGCCGTTACATTTTTTTCATTCAAATAAACCTGCTGCATCCCTTCTTCATAAGCGATGGTAACATTTGCATCTTCACATGCGTGAATGATTTTTTCAGTTTCATCTGCATGAATTCCTTTTTGTAGAAAATGAATTGCCATTGCCCGATACATAGCACCTGTATCCACATAAATATATCCTTTTTCCTTTGCAACTAATTTTGCAATGGTACTTTTTCCTGCTCCAGCTGGTCCATCAATTGCTACATTGTATCCCATAATTTTCTCCTACTTTCTTCCTTATATAATAGCATTCCCTGCAGCCACAGCTGTAGACCATGCGATTTGTAAATTATATCCTCCGGTCAAGGCATCCAAATCCAATACTTCACCGATAAAGTAGAGCCCTTGAACTTTTTTGCTCTCCATGGTTCCTGGATTGATTTCTTTCACACTGACACCACCTTTTGTAATGATTGCCTCTTTGTAGCTTCGTAATCCTGTCAGTGTCATTTCAAAATGTTTGATCAATTTCCCAAATGCCAAACGCTCTTCTCGAGAAATTTCGTTTACTTTTTTCTCCTCAGAAATTCCACTTAATTCCAGCATGATTGGCTTTAATTTCGCTGGAAACAGCTTATCCACAGCATTTTTAAACTGCTTGTTTTTATTTTCTTCAAAGTCTCTTAAAATGCGCTGATCCAACTGTTCCTCAGTCAACGCTGGCTTTAAGTCAATAACAAGCTTCAGATCTTTTTCTTGAACCTTCTTGCCAATCTTACTGCTAGCACTGATAATAATCGGACCGCTCACACCGTAATGGGTGAACAGCATTTCTCCAAACTCTTCATACAGTTTTTTCTTTCCATCGTAGATCACAGCATTTACATTACGAAGTGACAAGCCCATCAATTCTTTGGCATACCACTCCTTTACTTCCATAGGAACAAGGGATGGATATAATTCTGTCACTTTAAGTCCCATATCCTCCGCAAAACGATATCCATCTCCAGTGGATCCTGTTGATGCATAAGAGATTCCTCCTGTGGCAACGATACAAGCATCTCCGTGAACAGTTGTCCCATTTCCCAGAACAATAGATTCAAATTTTTCTGCAGATGAATCTTTTGTCACTTTTTTCACTTCTGTGTTCAAGTTCACTTCTACACCAAGTCTTCGCATTTCATGTGATAATGCACTGATGATATCAGAAGAGTGATCGGACACTGGGAATACTCGATTACCTCGTTCAATCTTCAGCGGAACACCTAGCTCTTCAAAAAAAACCATCACCTGTTCATTGGTAAATCCATAAAATGCACTATATAAAAACTTAGGATTGCTTGTCACCGCCTGAAACAGGTCTTCCATATCCCCTGCATTGGTCACATTGCATCTACCTTTTCCTGTAATAAACAACTTTTTCCCAAGTTTTTCGTTCTTTTCATATACATGAACCTTATGTCCATTTCTTGCAGCAACAATGGCAGCCATCATTCCCGCTGCACCGCCGCCAATTATCAATACTTTACTCATTCAATCTCCATATTTACCTGATTTAATTCATCGTTACTATATACCTGATATTCTCCCCAGATTTTTTCCAAAGTTTCCAATGTCGCTACAACGTCTTTTTGCTTCTTCATGCAAAGAGCAACAACAAGGGCATTGATCACACTCAATGGTGCCACCAAAGAGTCTACAATAGACGCCATGTCACTTCTTGCAATTAGATTGCAGGAAGAGTACAAATTCATTGGTGAATGTACGCTATCTGTCAAGGTAATTACCTTTGCTTTTCGATTGCTAGCAAATTCCAACGCCTTTAATGTTCTCATAGAATAACGTGGAAAACTGATTCCGATGATTACATCCTCTTCATTGATCCGAATCAACTGTTCAAAAATCTCACTGGAACTATTGGTGTTCACCGTGATCACGTTGTCACATACTAAATGTAAATAAAAACTCAAAAAAGACGCCAGCGGAGCACAGCTTCGGATACCAATGACGTAGAATTTTTTTGCATTCAAAATCGTCTCGATGGCAAGATCAAAGGCATTTTGATCAATTGCTTCCAATGTCATCTTAATTTTATCAATATCAGAATGAAGTACCGTGGACAAAATCTCAGATTGACTAATTCTTCCATAGGTCACTTCCATTCGTTGAATCGAATTCAACTTATTCCGAACCAATTCCTCCAAGGCCTTCTGAAAACCTGGGTAACCTTTATATCCCAACTGTGTTGCAAATCGAACAACCGTTGACTCGCTGACACCAACAACCTCTCCAAGCTTTGCAGCTGTAAGAAAC
>Mya_p2__coassemble_1046_pt1 | contig 17469 bp, 12 predicted proteins | sample Mya_p2__metabat2_high_PE_023 | metagenome-assembled genome bin Mya_p2 | reverse complement strand
ATTCATTTCGTGGGTAACAATGACCATAGTCATGTGTTCTGCCGCCAGATCTTTGATAACCTTCAAGATTTCTCCTGTCAATTCAGGATCCAAGGCTGAAGTCGGCTCATCAAAGAATAACATCTTTGGTTTCATAGCCAATGCGCGGGCAATAGATACACGCTGTTGCTGCCCACCAGACAACTGGAACGGATAAGCATCAGCTTTGTCAGACAATCCCATTTTTTTCAAAAGCACTTTTGCTTCTGCATACACTTCTTCTTTGTTTCGTTTCTGCACTCGAATTGGCGCATCTGTAATATTTTTGATCACAGAAAAATGTGGAAACAGATTGAAGTTCTGAAAAACCAATCCGAAGCAAGACTGAATCTCCTTTAGATCATTCTTCTTTGGAAACATAGTTTTCCCGTGTTCTACCCAAGAAGCTTTCCGACCAAGATACAAGATTTCTCCTCCATCAATGGTTTCCAACATCGTCGCGCATCGAAGCATGGTAGACTTTCCAGATCCTGAAGGACCAATGATTGCAAGAATTTCTCCTTCCTCCACAGAAAGAGAAATGTCCTTGATAACTTCCACTCCTTCAAACTGTTTCTTAATATGATTCATTTCCAAAAGTTTCATAGTCCAACTGCCTCCTAGCGATAGTAATTCATCTTCTTCTCAATCAACTCCATAACCCATGCCACTACATAGTTAAAAATGTAATAGAATACGCCAGCGATCACGAATGGAAGTACAGTCGTCTGTGCTGCCGCAATCTGTTTGGCCACTGCAAACATTTCCACATACGACAAAGAGTATACAAGAGAGGTATCTTTTACCAAAGTGATCACTTCATTAGTCACAGATGGAAGCACGATTTTCACCATCTGCGGAAGTACGATCCGGTAAAAAGTCTGGCGCTTGGAGTACCCTAAAAGTGCTGCAGCCTCATACTGTCCCTTTGGAATGGATTCAATTCCGGAACGATAAATTTCTGCAAAATACGCAGCGTAGTTCAACGAACATCCCAGTAAGATAGCGGTAAACTTATATCCACCGATGTTCATTCCCCACAAATAGTAAGGAGCGAAATACCACACCAGCAACTGCAGCATCAGTGGAGTTCCGCGCATAATGGAAATATAAATCTTCACAATCCAGCTAAGTGGCTTAAACTTGCTCACTCTTCCAAAATAAACGACCAATCCCAAAGGCAGTGAAAACAGCAAGGTCAAAAAGAAAATCAAACACGTCTGTCCAAACCCTGCTGTCAACTGTCTCAACATTACCTCAAAACTCATATCTTCCTCCAACAATCCATGATCTTGTAAACGTAAGGATTCCCCTTGAAAGAAAGATACTCTCAAGGGGGCTCATCATTCTTTATTATTTCAATGTTACCATATCGGCAATCTCATACTTCTCTGCCAGCTCTGCAACGGTTCCATCTTCTGTTAACTTCTTCAGATCTTCATTGACAATGTCACACAGCTCCTGATTTCCTTTTTTGAAACCGACAGCATACTGTTCTTTGTTCAATGTCTCTTCCAGAATCTTGTATCCTTCTCCTCTGGATTTGATCTGATAATTTGCAACACCAATGTCAATTGCCAATGCATCCAATGCGCCAGCCTGAAGTTCTGTAAATGCAGTGTTGTAATCTGCAAATTCATTCAATGCTCCAAAAGTATCTGCCAAAGCTTTCTGTCCTTCTTCATCCTGGAGCACATCCAATGCTGCACTTGCCGCCTGTACACCAACAGTCTTTCCTGCTAGTGCTTCCAAACTATCAATTCCAGAACCTTCTGCCACCACAATAACCTGACTGTTATCAACGTATGGTGTAGAGAATGTATATTCATCTTCGCGACCATTCATGGTAAATCCATTCCAAATACAATCAATGGCTCCTGAGTTCAACTCCATATCTTTCGAATCCCAGTTGATTGGTTTCTTCACCAGTTCCCAACCTTCCATATCACAGACTGCCTGGGCCAGTTCCAGGTCAAATCCGGTGTATTCTCCATTCTCATCCATGTATCCATATGGAGGATACTCTGCATCAAACCCAACGGTAAATGTCTTTTTATCGCCCGCCTGATTGTCCACATGCTCTGCAGTCTTAGTGTCTTCCTTTGTTTCTTTTCCGCCACATCCGGCCAACATCATAGTTGCCATCATTGTTCCCACTAAGAGCATTGCAAGTTTCTTCTTCATAATCGTTTCCTCCCTATATCTACGTTATCGTGTTAGCAATTGACCACTTTACCATGGTGAATTGCTTGGGTATAGATTAACACAGGACCGAGGAGATGTCAAACACTTTCCGAAAAATTTTTCAGAAAATTTCGGAAAGTGCTTTTTGGCCCTGTTTTTACTTTTCAAATATACTATTTACCATTTTCACGACACCTTTTGGTAATGAAAAGATACCATTTATTTTCCAAATATGACATTTGCTAAATATGACTACGACGATACTGACGTTTCCACTTATCTAACATTTCTTCCTCCAGGTCCATGGACAGTTCTTCTTTTACATCTTCCATTTCCTGGCGCATCTGTGCATTGATTTCCACATACTCTTCGTGCTTTGTCAGCAAAATGTGATATTCCTCCAAGGACATATACTTGTAGGACGCATACAGATATGGTTTCAACAACACCTTATCTTCACAGATTTGGTACGCACGGTCGTACATTTTCGCAGATTCCTCATACAAAAACAAACGACCATAGGCAGCTCCCAGTCCTGCATAAATTCTTCCATAAAATTTAGGATCTACGGATTCATCCTTTTCCTGATTCATAATATCCTGATATACCAGGATGGCCTCCTCGATCTCACCACTTTCCAGAAGGTTGTCACCTTTGTATTTCTGGCGCTCAATATCCTTCTGATTGCGCAAACGCTCTAACACGTTCTGAATACGGATCATTTCTGGTTCACGGTAAATACGAGAATATTTCAAAATCGACAATACGAATTTCTCCACAGACCCATTCAACCGCAGCTCATCTCGTAGCATTCCTGCAAGTTCCTGCATCTCCAATTCTTCGTCCAACCAAGTACAAAGCTGTTCATTCATGATCGTATAATCAATCAAATACAGGTTATTGCACAGATAGTAGCATAATTCTTCAATTGTAAAAATCTTGCAGTGGATCCGAGAAATTTCGTATGGATGCGCTGCGTGCTTATTGTGACAAAGAACTAAACTTCCCATCATTGCCTCCTAAATGTATGATCTTCTCCTCGTGAAAATCCGTTGCAGGGAAAAACTCTCCAAATCCCGCATCCCGAACGGTAACCTTGCACGTCTTTTCATCTAGGAATAAGGTTTCAATCTGTAATCGCATGGAATACTCTGCTCGCTTTGGAAAATGTTCCAGCGACACCACTTCTGTCTTCACATTTCCTTGGATCAAAGATTCCACATAAAACTCAATTTCCTTCAAGTCATCTACCAGCACTTCGATCTGGCTATTGGATTCATACCACTGCGCTCCCCAGGAAACGATCGGATACTGCATTTCCTGTCCGTTGACACGCATGTTCACCGTAATCTGATCGGTGAGCTTGCTTTCAGACAAATAAACCGGATCTTCAATGTGCATAAATTCTTTACGGTATGCAGTATAGCAAGCACCCTTGCTGTACAGGTTATTTCCAATAAAGGCACGTCTGCCGTTGCAAAGTACCCGCAAAGATCTTGGATACCAGTTGTTCTCAAATCCTTCTCCTGTCAAAAAGACGGAAGAAACAATACGCTTATCAAACACACTTTCGATAAACTTGCAGAACATGGCGTCGGCTTCTCTTGCCTTGTCTTCATTTAATACTGGATACACCGCTGCCAGTTCTTTCATATGAGCACTGGCCACCTCATCTACGGTAACAAAGGTTGTTTTTCCACCACCAAGACCAGCTTTCAAACGACGAAGCATATACGCTTTGATTTCATTTCGATCACAACAGAACAACGCCGCATCGTACTGCCACAATTCTTTTGGTTGATAAAACAGATAATTACAAAAGCTTTCCTTGTAATCCTGAATAAAAATATGCTGTTTATCAATGCCCATACGAACGGCAATACCGCGAAGCAACTGTGCCAGTTCTTCCGTCAGCTCCGGAACACTGAACACGATTCCGTCAATCTGTGGAAAAGAGTGAAGAGACATTTGCACAAACTTGGACAATAACCATACAGCGTCGTAAGTTTCTTCTGCAAACTCAATTTTCTCTCCTGCCAGACTACGTTCCAACAGTCTGGTCACTGCAAATCCTTCCTTGACCGTGGCAAGTCGCTTTGCTTCTTTTCCATAAGCCCAGGTATCACGAAGCTTTCCGATCATCAATGGAATCTGATAATTATCTGCATCTGCCTCCATTGTTTCCGGCTCTAACTGTTCATCGTTATAATAACTGATCTGGCATGTCTTTTCATTTATTTCATATCCAATGATACTTCCAATTCCCATGGTTGCATGCCTCCTTAATACTGTTCAAACATATGCGTTGCAATTGCATCTTCCAACGAATAGGCTTTCATTCTGGCTTCTTTCTCACCGCCTTCGGAAAGTAGAATATTATTCAAGCGACCATAGCGTCCGCTTTCTCCCTTGTCGATATTCTTCACGCATTCCTCTTTCTCACTGCGATAAGAGTTGCCGTCGATCATTTCTTTAAAATAATATTTTAAACTTTCATTTGCGAAAAGTACAAACTTTTTCACATAAATATTTTCATACATTGGAGTCAGCACTTCTGTAGAATAATCTACATTCTCTGAATCTCCCTTCTGCAACTGGTAATAGAGCATAACACGACTACCCTTCTGTCCTTTATACTCAATCAATGTTTTATCCCAAAGTTGCAATTCAATGAGCCATTCTTTTTCATAAGATAAGAAGAATGGGAAATAAATCTGCTTTCCACACAATTCCTGTAAGAACTGTTTGATGGTCTTTCGAGAAGTACTGTTGTACTCTCTCACAGAATAATATTTTAAAACCGCAATCTTGCAAATGTCGATGACTTCTTCCCCTTTTTCATATTCTCGGCAAATGATGTCAATGACACTCTTACTGATTTTACGATCTTCGGTCACATATTCACGGGACATATAAGCCAAATATGCCTGCTGCAAACGGAAATAAGCTCCTTCTGCATAATAATCTTCGAAAATCGCAGATTCGCCAAAGATTTCCTCCGCAAATAACATCTGAGTCAAAATACGTTCTGCCAACTTGTGGGTATGAACTTCATACTCCTTTGCCTCTCTCCAAAGCTGTTTCATCTCTATAGTCGCACCGCAATAATACTGCGCCAAATAAGTTAAAATGACTTTGTCATACTGTTTCTTTTTAAACAGCTCAAAACACACATAGGTCAAGAAATCATCATTTTCATAGTTATTCTCTCGAATCTCTCGACTACAAAATGTCAACAACTCCGTATCGTTGTATTTCTCCAATCCATTTTTATGGATTACTTCCAAGGAGAGTTCTTCTGCTTCTTCCTCTTCCTTATTCAGCTTCAACCCGTTGATATATTTTCTACACATGTCCATATAACGAAGCTCATAGAACAAACGACGACTTTCATATGGAATAGAGTCCGTATAATGTCTTCCATCCTTTCCTTCCCAAACAAGGCGGGCGGTCTTCGAATATAGGAACACCTGGGCTCCATGATCCGTGTATGGAACTTCCTGAGAAACCGTTCCATCCTCCTCAATTACATGGATGAACTTCATATTCTCCACCTTAGTCGTAATCTCATAAGCATGACAAATGTCGTACAATGCTTTCACTCGATCTGGATTCATAGCATGTTCTACTACAAAACGCTTGTAAATAACACGCAAAGCCTCATCAATATGTCTGCGATCCAACTGGTTCCAAGCAAAAGCTTCCATCTCATCTCGATAGTGAGCATATATCTCACTGCTTTCATCTACATAAGTAATCAAGTTGGAATACAGGAAAGAACATTTCTTATAATCCAAAGAGTTTCCATGCATAAAATACAAGTATACACTTCGAGGCAATGCCTTTTTAAACTTCGATGGTTCCAAAGATGCCATGTAATATTCATACAGCTGTGCAATCTTCAACTCAGAAGCTACCGCTCTTTCATACCAGATAAAGCAAGAGCTGTGGATCTGATTTCCCTTGATCAACAAGGTACAGATTGCCGTTAAGATCATAGATTCTGGATACATGTCATAGCATGCAGCCAATGTTTGGAACAAATGCTTGTCGAAGGTTTTCAACTGACTAGCCAAGTTGGCTGTATACAACGCCAATTCCTTTGTCATCAATTTGTACTTCACTGCAAAGGCAAGCACGCGAACTTCAAACATGCCCAGCTTTTTCAATGTAGTACTCTTTTCCCGATAACACCGGAAGGCTTCCAAATAGAAAATCAGACTGTGACTCTTCACCTCATAAAACTGTTTTTCCATCACTCGAAGTCGTTCTGTCAGAATCTTGTATTCGGAATCTACATTGATCAACATGCACAAAATCTTCCAACTATCTGGATGTTTTAAATAAGAACGAGCTAACTCCTCTGCCACGCGACGCTGTCCAATAGAATCGTTGCTCAACAACGTGGTCAAATAGAGATAATAGGAACTCATCTCAACATCTTTCCCAATGGCAAATCGATTATAGTTGTAAGACTCCAAAATTTCCTGAGCCTTTTCCATCCGTCTACCGAGAAGACAAATGTGGGCATGCACCAACAAATACCATTCATTGCGCTCATCCATCTTCCGCAAATGCTCGATTCGTTTCAAGGCTTCGTCAGTCCAGGTAGCAAGATCCTTCTTGCCAGCCTCATACTGCAAGTATCCTTTCAAGATACTTATAAATTCTAGGTCGTTTTCCCGACGCTCTTCATCACGGACAATATCTTTCTCTACAATGATCTCATAGGTCAATGTTTCGTAAGGGGACTCCAAAATAATCTGACCAAAGTTGCTTCCCTTGTGTAACTTGTCATGATTGATAAAGTACTCCAAACGATAAGAATTACCAATAAATTCTTCGGTACTCACACGCGTATGTTCCACGCTTAAGAAATCACCTTCTGTGCGTACATCAATGGTCAAATAACCCCATGTATTCTTCTTTACAGTAAAGGTATCTTTTCTTGTCTCGATCAAAGAGGTAAAGGCACGGCTTTCCTCCTCCAAAGTCAGGAAGATTTTTTCTTTCTGTTTGCAACCAACAAGAAATTCTTCCAATGCCTGCTGATCCAGTTCCCATTTACGCATGTTATCGTAAAGAGCCTGGATTCTTTTATCCTCATATTTTAAAATCTCATAGAAATCACGGGAACGGAACAGTTTCTCCGCCTCTGCAGGATCACGAAATGCTAGCTTCTTAAAATCCTCCAGACTCTGGATCTTACCATATCTTGTCATCACAAATGGCTTCTCGATAATCGCAGTAAATGCAATATCATACTCTCCACCATTGCACACAATCGTAAACTTTCCATGCTCCACATGCCCTGGAACAAGTCCTGTTCCGTCATATGTAAAATTGATATTCACAGGGTTTCCATCGAATCCCTGTTCCTCACATTCCACACGAAAAGAAGAGGGATATACAAGTCCTCTAATACTTCCTTCTCCTTGATTCTGTAATGAAAAACTTCCTTTATATTTCTCGCCTTCCCCCACACGCATAGTAATATGCGTTTCTGGAAAAATAATTTCTGGTTGAGGGACGTGAAAATCTCCTTTTGACAGACGTTTGATTTTATTCTTCAACTTTGCCACCTACTTCGATTTGTTAAATAGTCTATTTATGCATTCTATTTTGAATTATATCATTAATTTCCAGGTGTTTCAATGAGCAATGAAAGATTTTATTTTTGTATTGTATACATGTATTCATTTTTCGCTCTCGAAATTCTAACGCATTTCCACTGATTTTATAAAAAATTCTTTTCTTTATTTTCCAAATGGTGGTATAATGACCTCGATATGTAACATATAAGAAACAAATATCTTACTGCATAACGTGTTCATAACGAACGAGGAGGAATGTACATGAAATTAGTAATTACAATGAGTCGTCGTTTTGGTACCGGAGCCAGTGTCATTGCACAGGAGCTTTCAGAGAGACTGAACATTCCGGTATACGACAAAGTCTATATAGAACAGAAGTTGGATGAGCACCAGTATGAGACGGAAGCAGAAGCCATCCGCGAACTGGCCAACTCACCATGTATCATTCTTGGTCGCTGTGCTTCCGATATTCTTCGCGATAAAATGAATGTATTGAACATTTTCGTTTGTGCCGACAAGGAAGATCGCATCAAACGAATTATGGGATTACAGAATTGCTCTTACGAAGAGGCCAAACAGCAGATTGAAGACACAGACCATGAGCGTGCCGAATATTATTACGAACATACCGGAAAAACATGGGGTGATGTAAACGATTATCATATGATCTTAGACACTTCAGAATTGGGCATTGAAAACTGCGCCAATATTTTGATGCAGTATTTTGAACGATTGGAATATATTTAAGCTTTTCATCATGAAAACAATAAAAAAGTCGGGCGAGAATTTCTTCTCGCCCGTTTTTTGGTTATTTTATTCTTTCACACTATTTTTCTATCTTTTTGTCAGTCTTCTATCTTTTCTACTACTTCACCCTGTTTTTTGTAAATACTGTTTGCTGGCACAAATCCACGAACAGAAGAAAGTGGGTAAATATTTGTGTGACTTCCTACTACTGTACCTGGATTCAAGATGCTTCCACATCCTACTTCCACTTCGTCTCCTACCATAGCTCCAAATTTCTTCAAACCTGTTTCCATATTTCCTTCTGGTGTTTTTACCAAAACAAGTTTTTTATCGGATTTCACGTTAGAAGTAATGGAACCTGCTCCCATGTGAGATTTGTATCCTAAAATGGAATCTCCAACATAGTTATAGTGTGGAACCTGTACTTTATTGAATAACACCACATTTTTCAGTTCTGTAGAGTTACCTACCACAGCTCCTTCTCCTACAATGGCATTTCCACGGATAAAGGCACAATGTCTTACTTCCGCTTCTTTTCCAATGATAGCTGGTCCATTGATAAATGCGGTTGGAGCCACGGTGGCAGATTTTGCAACCCACACATTTTCCCCACGTTTTTCATATTCTTCCTCGCTCAAGGTAGCACCCAATTTTACAATAAAGCTACTAATGTTTGGAAGCACTTCCCATGGGTAAGTTACTCCCTCAAACAAGTCTTTAGCAATGGTTTCATCTAAGTTGTATAATTCCTGTACTGTCAATTCTTTCATTTTGTCTTTCTCCTGTTTTTTGGATTTTACTTTTTATAGTACTTGGCTGCCTGCTCGTAACATCCTCGCAACTGGTATTGATTGTTCAAGCCTTTTACTCCATTGGTCCGGCTGACAATAAAATGATCCAGTTTGCGCATATATTCTTCTGGTGTGATATCTCCATCTGCCACATAAGTCAGTCCCTTTTCCCAGCTGGCCGTCAATTCCGGATTCAGCAAGGATTTGATGGAGTGATCTACCACATCGAAAATCATTTCTCCCTGTAAGGTTGGAGTAATGATCTGTGTTTTCTTGTTCAATGCCAAATATTTGATGTTGATCAATTTTTTCAAAATTTCGGCACGTGTGGCACTAGTCCCAATTCCACTTCCTTTGATCTGGGCACGCAAATCCTCATCCTCAATGAGTTGTCCTGCATTTTCCATAGCAAGGATCATAGAACCGGAATTGTAACGTTTCGGTGGAGATGTTTCTCCCTCTTTGATTTCTAAGGATTTCACTGGTAATACAGCACCCTTTTTCAATCCTTGAATGAGCTGGAAAAAGCGAGTATCCAAGTTCTTGTCCTCTTGTTTTTCCTCGTCCTCTCCCCCGCCATTGGCACCAGTTCCTTCTAGACCATTGGTTGATGTAGCAGACTTCTTCTGTGGCACTCCTACCACCTTCAAATAACCTTCTTCTGCCAACACCTTAAAACTAGAGAAGAAACTTTCTCCCTTAATCTGGGTAGTCATCGATACTTTCTGATACACTGCCGGTGGATAAAAAATACTCAAAAATCTGCGAACAATACAATCGTATACATTTTTTGCTGTATAAGACACAGCATTCAATGCATTTAACCCTTGTCCTGTTGGAATGATGGCATAATGATCGGTAATCTGCTTGTCATTCACATACCGGGTTTTAGCCAGCCCCTTGTGGCTTCCAAACTGCAAAATATCCTGCAAATAAGGAGCCGCCATGGCATACTTGGACAATCCATTTAAATTCCGGCTGATTTCTTTCGCCACCGCGGTAGACAACACGCGGGCATCGGTTCTTGGATAAGTAACTAGCTTCTTTTCATAAAGTTCCTGGACGATTCGAAGGGTCTCGTCGGGACTGATCTTAAACCGCTTAGAACAGTCATTTTGCAACTCCGCCAGGTTATACAATAAAGGTGGATTTTTCTTTTCTTTTTTCTTTTCCATAGAAGTAATCTGGCAAGTCACCGGCTGATCCTCTTCCAAAAAATGAATCAACTCCTGGGCTTTCTCCCGTGCCTTAAATCCATTTTCCTTATATAAATCAAAGGACTCAAAATAACGAGAGCCTTGCACCGCCCGCCATTCTCCTTCAAATGTCTGACCATCCACATCCACTGTACTTAACACACGATAAAATGGCGTTTTCACAAAGTCTCGGATTTCTCTTTCTCTGCGCACAACCATGCCCAATACACAAGTCATAACACGTCCCACAGAAATCACAGAATATTTTGTTTTCAAAAAATTGGAAATACTATTTCCATATTTTAAAGTAAGCAGACGAGAAAAATTGATTCCCATCAAATAATCCTCTTTTGCACGCAAATAAGCGGAGGCGCTCAGATTGTCATACTCTGACAAATCTTTCGCCTCTCGAATGCCACGCAAAATCTCTTCTTCCGTTTGAGAATCGATCCACACACGACGGCGTTCCTTTCCTTCCACATGTGCCTCCTGTTCTACAAGGCGATAAATGTATTCTCCTTCTCGTCCTGAGTCGGTGCACACATAAATACGATCCACATCCTTCCGATTCAACAATCCGCTTACAATCTGAAATTGTTTTTGTACCGCTGGAATCACTTCATACTTGAATTCCGTCGGAATAAAAGGCAAAGTTTCCAAGCTCCAGCGCTTCAAGGATGGATCATAAACTTCCGGATAACTCATAGTCACCAAATGTCCCACACACCAGGTGACAATGGCTTCCTCGGACTCCAAATATCCATCCCCGCGTTTTGTTTTTAATTTCAATGCTTTGGCAAATTCCTGCGCCACGCTTGGTTTCTCTGCTATAAATATTGATTTACCCATATAAAATACAACGACTCCTAGATGAATTTAAATTCAGTCATGGTATGATAGCGCTGTCCGGCTTTGCATACAGAACTGATAAAATTCTCTTGATTTACTGCATTCGGGAAATACTGTGTCTCAAAGCAAACACCGGCTCTTCTTCCATAAACCGCACCTTCTTTTCCAACTTCCTGATCTAAAAAATTAGCGGTATACATCTGTACTCCAGGAAGATCTGTGTACACTTCCATGACAATTTTTGTTTTGTCCCCTTCTGCTTGTGCTACTTTATCAAATTTCCCATCATTTTTCAATACCCAGTTGTGATCGTAACCTGCTCCCAACCGCACTGCCTCATAGTCTGCATCGATGGCTTCTCCCAACAAACGTAAGTTGCGAAAGTCCATTGGCGTATCCGTAACATCCAACAATTCTCCTGTTGGAATGGAATGAGCGTTGGCACGGGTAAATTGATCTGCGTCCAACAACACCTTATGTCCCAGCACATCCCCGCTGGCATGTCCATTTAAGTTAAAATAACTATGATTTGTCATATTGATCACTGTATCTTTGTCTGGCACGCCATCATAGGTAATGCGCAAGCTATTCTGTTCTGTCAACTCATATGTCACACGCATATCCAGCGTACCTGGGAATCCCTGATCTCCATCCGGACTATGCATCAAAAAGGTAATACTTCCATCTTTGGCCTCTTCTACCTTCCAAAAACGTTTCTGATACACATCCGGCCCACTATGTAAGTTATTATCATTGTCATTTTTCGCCAACTGGTAAGTCACACCCTGGATTTGGAATGCTGCTCCACCAATGCGGTTAGCATTACGCCCTACAACCGCTCCAATGGCTGCATCTCCTTCTTCATACCCTTTTGCATCTCCATAGCCAAGGACTACATCCACTAGGTTTCCTTTTGAATCTGGCACATGAACCTGCACTAAGTTGGCGCCAAAATCTGTCACTGCCACAGACATCCCACGGTCATTTTCCATGACGTACAATCGGGCCTCCTGTCCACCTTTCACCTGACCAAAGTCTTGAATCTGTAAATGTTTCATACCCTTTTTTCCTCTCATTCCTTGTTATCGTTCTTTCTGAAACAATTTTTTCAATTTTGCAAAAACCGTCTGCTTTTTCTCTGGTTTTGTCATCCGTTTTGCATGGATGGCTTCCTGCATAAAATATTCTTGGGCACAGATCTTTTTCTCTCCGCCGGTTTTCTTGCGGTACGTTCCATCACTTAACATTTGACGTGCCTTTACATTGTCTGCCAGCATAATACTTAAACATCTTGCCAGACGTTTTTTAATCTGCTCATCGTAAATCGGACAAGCCACTTCCACACGCTTCTCTGTATTTCTTGTCATCATATCCGCTGATCCAATGTACACCTTTCGATCATTTCCTTTTCCGAAAATGAACACACGAGGATGTTCCAAATATCGTCCCACAATGCTAGTCACCGACAGATTGTCCGTTTCTCCTGGAATGCCTGGTAAAACGCAACAAATGCCTCGGACGATTAAATCAATCTTCACCCCTGCCTTGGAAGCTTCTGCTACTTTTCGGATAAAATCCATATCGGTTACGGAATTCATTTTCATAATAATACGTCCTTCCGCTCCCTTTTTGATCTCCTCATCCATCAAAAACAGTACCTTCTGTTTTAAACTTGTTGGAGATACGATCAAATGCTGATACACTCCAGCCAGATTGCCAATGGCCATGTTCTTAAAAAAGACAGACGCATCCTCTCCAATGGACTGGTCTCCTGTGATCAACGAATAATCAGTGTACATTTTAGCTGTTTTTTCATTGTAATTTCCTGTACCGATCTGGGTAATGTAACGGATCTCATTGCGGCTTCGGTAAGTGATCAAACAAATCTTGGAATGCACTTTGTATCCCTCAAATCCATAGATCACACGACATCCCGCTTCTTCCATACGCTCAGACCAGTCAATGTTGTTCTGCTCATCAAAGCGGGCACGCAACTCAATGAGCACCGTAACTTCTTTTCCATTTTCCGCTGCTGCACAAAGATATTCCACCAAACGGCTTTTCTTTGCCAGTCGATAAATGGTGATCTTAATGGTCATTACATCTGGATCTGTAGATGCCTCTTTGATGAGTTGCAAGAATGGATCCATACTTTCATACGGAAACGCTAACAACACATCTTTTTTCTTTACCTGGGGCATCACACTACCTTCCATCAGACTTCCCGATGGCTGTGGAGAAAATGGAGGATCCATTAAAGAATTCTTCATGGACTCAGGAATTTTATCGATCAATGGGAAAATAAAATCCAACTTCATAGGCATTTTCGTACGGAAAATACATTTCTCTGTAATATTGAACTTCTCACAAAGATATTTCTCCATGGATTTTTCCAGTGCAGAAGCCACTTCCAAACGCACGACTGCCATTCTTCTTCGCTTATGTAAGGTCTCCTTCATAATAAAACGGAAATCCTCACTATCTGCGTAAGCCTCGTCGTCTGGAGATACATCCGCATTTCTTGTCACACGAATGTAGTTCTGATCAGATACTTGATACTGTTCAAACACAAGCTCCAAGTATTCCATGATCACTTTTTCCATACGAATGTATCGTACATCATGACCTGGGAGCACAATAATGTCGGATACGAATTCCGGCACCGGCACGATTCCCATCATCACATTGTTACTGTTTTCTTGGCGAAGATTGGCCACCACATAAATCTGATTGTTCAGTAAATGTGGAAATGGATGCTTGGCATCCACAATCTGTGGAGATAATATCGGCAAAATCTGGTCTTTGAAGTATTTTTTAATATACTTTTTCTCCGTTCCTTCTAGATCCTTCATATTCAATCCACAAATGCCATACTCTGCCAAATGTTTTTTGATCTCTGCATAGGTTTTGTCTCGCTCTTTATACAAAGGTGCCACTGCTGTATAAATGGCATCCAACTGTTCCTTTGGTGTCATGCCGGACTTGCTGTCAATTTTCTTATTGTCCACTTCCGCCATATCGTACAAGCTTCCCACACGGATCATAAAAAATTCGTCCAGATTGCTTGTAAAAATGGACACAAACTTCATGCGCTCCAACAAAGGCACACTTTCATCTTTGGCCTCTTCCAGCACTCTCTGATTAAATCGTAACCAGGATAATTCTCGATTCTGTGTATAACGTAATATTTCTTTGCCCATGAATCGTTCGCAACTTCCTTTCGTTGATATTCGTTGATATTTATTTGCTCATATATTCCATTAAACGTTCATATTCTCGACCCATCAGATCATAACCATGCTGATAAAAGCCTTGCAAAGTCTCTGCATCTCGTTCCATACGGGACACTGGTTTCACCAATGGACGGATTACAAAAATTCGTTCTTCCTCTTCCAGTTTGTCAATGAGATTCATGACACGGTTGTATCGATAACTTCTTGTCCGAATGGCTTGCACCAAGTTCGGATAAGAAGGATATGCACGCTTGTACACCCTTGCCATGCCCTTGGAAATCGGTTCCTTACGATATCCTGGATTTCGTGTGAGAATGACAATAATCTTCTCATTTCCCATGCGAAGGGCACGCTCAATTGGAACGGAATCTGCCAAACCGCCGTCTGCATAAGGTACATTGTCCACGTTCACGATTTGTGTGATCAACGGCAAGCTGCAAGATGCTCTGCAAATACGCATCAGTCGCTCTCGATCCTCGGTTTCTTGCAAATATTCCGCTCTTCCTGTTTCACAGTTTGTTGTGACAATCTCACACACACAATCTGACTGAAAATAAGTGTCATAATCAAATGGCAGCAGTTCATTCGGATACTTGTCAAAGATCAGATCCATATTCATCAAGCTTTTCTCTTTCACAAACTTTCGAACACCATAAATATATTGTCCACTTTTATCCGTTGGAATCATACAATCTCTCGTTCTTCCCGGCTGTCTTGATACATAGTCCACCGCATTACAGGAACCTGCAGATACGCCGATCAAATGGGACGGATAAAATTCCTTTTCCATGAGAAAATCCAATACTCCAGATGTGAAAATTCCTCTGGTTGCTCCACCTTCTAAAACCATCGTTGCTTTTTCCATATTCTGTCACCTTACCTTATCTGTTTTCCCTGCTAGTATCAAAATTCTAAAAAGAATCATCTGTTCGTTTTATTATATACTTTTTTCCCCTGTTCGCAAACCACTTCCCCTCAGATTTTTCGTAAAAACTTTTTAAAAAACATGGAAAACATGGGAAATCTAGGGCTTTGCCACCTTGCCTTTTCCATAGCACTCATGGTAAGATAGCAGGTGGAGCCAACATTTAATCAGTGAAAAGGAGAATTACAATGATTAGTGCAAATAACATCACACTGCGCGTTGGAAAAAAAGCGCTGTTTGAAGATGTAAATATCAAATTTACTGAGGGTAACTGCTACGGTATGATCGGAGCCAATGGTGCTGGTAAATCTACATTTTTGAAGATCTTATCTGGACAGTTGGAGCCTACCAGCGGAGAAGTTGTCATCACTCCGGGCGAGCGTCTCTCCTTCTTACAACAGGATCATTATAAATACGACGACTATCTTGTTTTGGATACTGTTATCATGGGAAATGCTCGACTTTACGAGATCATGAAAGAAAAAGAAGTCATCTACGCAAAAGAAGATTTTACAGATGAAGACGGAATCAAGGCCAGTGAATTGGAAGCAGAATTCGCAACCATGAATGGATGGGAAGCAGAATCTGATGCTGCCAACTTGTTGAACGGTCTTGGAATCGAAACAGATTTACATTACAAATACTTAAGAGACTTAACAGGTGCAGAGAAGGTCAAAGTTCTCTTGGCCCAGGCATTGTTCGGTAACCCAGACATTTTGCTTTTGGACGAGCCTACCAACCACTTGGATCTGGACGCCATCGCATGGCTGGAAGAGTTCTTAATCAACTTTGAGAATACGGTCATCGTTGTATCCCATGACCGTTACTTCCTGAACAAGGTTTGTACACAGATTGCAGATATTGACTATGGTAAAATCCAGCTTTACGCAGGTAACTACGACTTCTGGTATGAGTCTAGTCAGCTTTTGATTCGTCAGATGAAAGAAGCCAACAAGAAAAAAGAAGAAAAGATCAAAGAGTTGCAGGAATTTATTTCTCGATTTAGCGCAAATGCTTCCAAATCCAAACAGGCAACTTCTAGAAAACGTGCTTTGGAGAAAATCCAGCTTGATGAGATCCGTCCATCCAGCCGTAAATATCCATACATCGACTTCCGTCCAAACCGCGAGATTGGTAACGAAGTGTTGACAGTAGAAGGTCTCTCCAAGACCATCGATGGAGAAAAGATTTTGGATAACCTGACCTTCACATTAAACCGTGACGATAAGGTTGCTTTCGTTGGTGGAAATGAGCTTGCCAAAACAGTACTCTTTAAAATCTTAACTGGAGAGATGGAACCAGACGAAGGAACTTACAAATGGGGAATCACAACAACTCAGGCATATTTTCCAAAAGACTTCGGTGGAGAATTTGACAACGATTACACCATTACCGAATGGTTAACTCAGTACTCTGAAAACAAAGATGCAACTTACGTTCGTGGATTTCTTGGACGTATGCTCTTTGGTGGAGAAGACGGCGTGAAACGTTTGAAAGTCTTATCCGGTGGAGAAAAAGTACGTTGTCTCTTATCTAAGATGATGATTTCCGGTGCCAATGTATTGCTCTTCGATGAGCCTACAAACCACTTGGATATGGAGTCCATCACAGCACTGAACAACGGTATGATCAAGTTCCCTGGAGTACTTCTCTTTACTTCTCGTGACCACCAGATCGTACAGACAACCGCCAACCGCATTATGGAAATCGTTCCAGGCGGAAAACTGATTGATAAGATCACAACTTACGATGAATATCTGGAAAGCGATGAAATGGCTAGAAAACGTCAGACTTATTCTGTACAGACAGATGACGAAGATTGATCCTAGTTTTTGATCGACATCTTATACAAAAAAATCCACACTGCAGAACCAACTGCAATGTGGATTTTTTAGGTTCATTTTTTTAATTTTTATAACAAAGACATATCGT
>Mya_p2__coassemble_998_pt1 | contig 18413 bp, 11 predicted proteins | sample Mya_p2__metabat2_high_PE_023 | metagenome-assembled genome bin Mya_p2 | reverse complement strand
TATAAAAAGAAGGGATTTTCTCATGTATAAAATTGATTTTCAAAAACCAATTCATATTCATTTTATTGGCATCGGCGGCATCAGCATGAGTGGACTTGCAGAGATTCTCTTAGAAGAAGGATTTACTGTATCAGGTTCTGATTCAAAAGAGTCTCCACTCACGAAAAAATTAGAGCAGCTTGGTGCTACTATTTTTTATGGTCAAAAAGCATCCAATATCATCAATGGAATTGACTGTGTTGTTTACACTGCTGCCATCAGCCGTGATAATGGTGAATTGATCGAAGCTGTTGCGAAAAAGATTCCTATGTTGACACGCGCGGAGCTGTTGGGACAGTTGATGAAAAATTATGCTACTCCTATCGCAGTATCCGGAACACATGGAAAGACAACTACTACTTCCTTGCTTTCTCACATTTTGTTGGCAGGGGATATGGATCCAACAATTTCTGTTGGTGGAATCCTGAAAGCCATTGGTGGCAACATCCGTGTTGGTCATTCCGAAACATTTATTACGGAAGCTTGTGAATACACAAACAGCTTCTTAAACTTTTATCCTAAAATTGGGATCATTCTGAACATCGAGGAAGACCATTTGGATTTCTTTAAGGACATTGAAGATATCCGCCACTCTTTCCATCAATTTGCAGAATTGCTTCCTGCAGATGGAACTTTGATCATCAATGGAGACATTGACAACTACCAGGAGATTTGCGAAGGGCTTGCTTGTCAGGTCATTACCTGTGGTTCATCAACTGACTGCGACTATAGCTTTACAAACATTACCTTCGATGAAAAAGGACTTGCATCCTTTGACTTGATCAAAAAAGGGACTGTTACAGATCATATTCAGCTGTCTGTTCCAGGCAATCATAACGTATCAAACGCATTAACCTGTATTGCTGCAGCTGAGTTGTTGAACATCCCTATGAATACAATCAAAGAAGGCCTTCTCGCTTTTACTGGAACGGATCGTCGATTTGAGTACAAAGGGATGATGAATGAAGTCACCATCATCGATGACTACGCTCATCATCCAACAGAGATTCTTGCAACTTTAAAGGCTGCTAAGAACTATCCACACCGTGAACTTTGGTGTGTGTTCCAACCGCATACATATACACGTACCAAAGCATTTTTCCACGAGTTTGCAGAAGTACTTTCTCACACTGATCATTTGGTACTTGCAGATATTTTTGCAGCACGTGAAACAGACACTCTTGGCGTTTCCTCCAAAGATCTGGCTGAAGAAGCTGCACGACTCGGAACAGATGCACACTACTTTGATAGCTTTGAAAAGATTGAAAATTTCTTGAGAGAGCGCTGCAAACCAGGTGACTTGTTGATAACTATGGGCGCTGGAGACGTTGTAAACATTGGGGAAGACCTCTTAAAATAAAAGTTATCCACATTATCCACATAGAGTTATCCACAAAAAACATTCTCTTTCCTCAAAAAAGTGCTTTGTGTCCTCTCTTTTCAATGCTATAATACCTTTACGCATGGAGAGAGAAAGAGATACTTAAGGTGGAAAATGAGAATGAACACATTAAAATTAAAGAATAAATATCAGACAAACGCGACTCTGATTTCGAACAATTTTATTGATTATTATATGAGCAAAGCCAATGGAGAATATGTAAAAGTTTATTTGTTTTTGTTGAGACATTTGGATCATCCAGATTACACTCTTACCATTTCTTCCATTGCCGATTTTCTTGATAATACAGAACGTGATGTAATCCGCGCTTTTCGCTATTGGGAAAATGAGGGTCTGTTAACTCTCGAGCGAGATGCCCAAGGACGGATCGTTGGACTTTCTTTAGAACAGGTTTGTACAGACAGTTCTTGTTCTCATACAGACAGTGTTTCTACTGTTATGAATGAACCAATTTCTGCTACTTCTTATGAAGAGGCAGACGAGAGTCCGAACTTGGAACAGTCCTCACCATCACCAGCTGAAACCATGCCTGCAGAATCTGTTATTGCACCTACTGCCGTACCAGATCATGCACGCAGCGCACAGGCACAGAAAGAATTAAAATCTTTGTTGTTTATTGCAGAACAATATCTTGGCAAGACATTGACTAAAACAGATATGGATGCCATTGCCTATTTCTACGATTCTTTAGAAATGTCTGCTGATTTGATCGAGTATTTGATTGAATCCTGTGTAGAAGGCGGACATAACAGCATTCACTATATTCAGTCTGTTGCTATGAACTGGTATAAAGCTGGTATTCATACCAAAGAAGAAGCAAAGCAACAGGCCAAGGCATATAACAAAAACTATTATTCTGTTTTGAACGCATTTGGAATCAAGAATCGTACCGTTGCAGATGCGGAAGCCATGATGATCCAGAAATGGTTGCAAGAATATCATTTCTCCTTAGAAGTTATTTTAGAAGCTTGTAATCGCACCATTGCTAAAACACATCAACCTAGTTTTGAATATGCAGATAGTATTCTGTATAACTGGTTTACAAAGCACGTAACCACATTGGATGACATTACCGCTTTGGACACAGTCTTCCATCAGGAGAAAAAAGTGAAAAAAGCAACTGTAACACCTCATCAAAATGCTTCTTCAAAGAACATGAACAATTTTGAACGAAGAAGTTACGACATGGATTCCTTGGAAGCCCGTTTATTGAATAGCAACTAAGATTGATACACACAAAAAGGAGTTTTTCGAGTGGGATTAAAAAAATCACAATATGAAGCAATTATGCGCAATTACGAACAGAAAAGGTTGCGTAGCCATGATCTTTTGAATCAACATTTTCAAACGGTATACGAGAAACTACCAGAATATAAAAACTTAGATAAATCCATTTCAGAACGTTCTGTACAATACGGTAAGCGTTTATTGAACGGAGATGATCAGGCAATGGCCTCTTTGAAAGCAGAACTTGCCTCCTTACGAAGCCGCAAACAGCAATTACTGGAGTCTGCCGGATTTCCTCCCGATTACCTAGAGCCTGTTTATGAATGCCCTATTTGTAAAGATACGGGATATGTTAACGGTGAGAAATGTACTTGTTTCAAACGAGAAGTCAGCCGACTTTTGTACAGTCAGTCCAATCTTTCCGAAGTATTGGCTCACGAGAATTTTGACACTTTTTCGTTAAACTATTATTCTACCAATTATATTGACCCAAGATCTGGACGTTCTGCACGAGATGTGATAGAAGATGCTTTGCAAGTGTGCAAAGAATTTGTAAACACCTTTGGTAAAGAGTACCACAATTTATTTTTATATGGAGATGTAGGAGTTGGTAAAACTTTTCTCTCCAATTGCATTGCTAGAGAATTAATTGAAGCCGGTTTTTCGGTGTTATATTTCTCTTCTACGGCACTTTTTGATACATTAGCGGATCATGTATTTGACAAAAACAATATTGATGCGCATAATATGTATGACTTTATTTATGATTGCGATTTGTTGATCATTGATGATCTAGGAACCGAACTGACGAATTCCTTCGTCTCTTCACAGTTCTTTTCCTGTATCAACGAACGTTTACTCAATAAACGTTCTACAATCATTTCAACAAATTTGTCACTTGAATCGCTGGCTGATCTTTATACGGAGCGAGCTTTTTCCAGGATCACTAGCAAATACACCATGTTGAAGATCATCGGAGATGATATTCGAATCAAAAAGAAATTACATTACAGGGAGGAGCAATAAGTATGTTGCGAAGAAGCGATCGAATCTTAGAAAATATTCCAGTAGGTGCATTGGGACTGATCCCAATTACTGGATGTGAAGAACTTGGAGAAAAGGTAAATAATTACCTTGTAAAATGGAGAAATGAAAGTACTCATCAGCACAAAGATGATGTATTATTCAACGGTTACTGTGAAGATACTTTCATCATTGACGCAAAAGTTCCACGTTTCGGTTCCGGAGAAGCAAAAGGTATTATCGGCGAATCTGTTCGAGGAAAAGACATTTATCTTATGGTAGATGTTTTAAACTACAGTGTAACTTATCCTTTATCTGGCAATGAAAATCATATGTCTCCTGACGATCATTTCCAGAACTTAAAGCGTATTATTGCTGCAATCGGAGGAAAAGCAAGAAGAATCAACATTATTATGCCTTTCTTGTATGAAAGTCGTCAGCATAAACGTAGTGGACGTGAGTCTTTGGACTGTGCTCTTGCACTTCAGGAATTGGTACGTATGGGTGCAGACAATATCATTACTTTTGATGCTCACGACCCACGTGTACAGAATGCGATTCCTCTCAATGGCTTCGAGACTGTCACACCTGCATACCAGTTTGTAAAAGGATTGCTCCACTCTGTTAAAGATCTTCAGATCGATGCTGAACACATGATGATTATCAGTCCGGACGAAGGAGCTACTGCTCGTGCAATTTACCTTGCAAACGTTCTTGGTTTGGATATGGGTATGTTCTACAAACGTCGTGATTATACACGTATTGTAGATGGACGTAACCCAATCGTTGCACATGAATTCTTAGGAAGTTCTGTAGAAGGAAAAGACGTGATCATCATTGATGATATGATTTCTTCTGGAGACAGTATTTTGGACGTTGCAAAACAGTTAAAAGCTCGTAAAGCAAGAAGAATCTTTGCAGCTGCTACATTCGGTCTCTTTACAAATGGTATGGAGAAATTTGATCAGGCTTATGAAGAAGGTCTTATTCATGGTATTTTGACAACGAACCTAATCTACCAGACACCAGAACTTCTTTCTAAACCATATTATATCAACTGTGACATGAGCAAATATATCGCTTTGTTGATTGACACATTGAACCACGATGGTTCTATCAGCACAATCTTGAATCCTAGTGAAAGAATTCAGCATGTACTGGACAAATTTAAAAAGGGAGAAGAGATTTAATTCTCTCACCATATGAGATTAAGCATCTGCAGAAACTATTTTATAACATTCTGTGGATACATCAAAGAGGGGCCTGTCGATCATTCGATCAGCAAGCCCCTCTTTTATCTATATAGGTTTATATGATTTATAACAAGCCACCAATGGAAAGGAATAATGGTGCAAATACCAAAGATACAATTGTCATTAATTTGATCAAAATGTTGATGGCTGGTCCTGAAGTATCTTTAAACGGATCTCCCACTGTATCACCTACAACGGCCGCCTTATGAGCTTCACTTCCTTTTCCACCATGAACACCTGTCTCAATGTATTTCTTTGCATTGTCCCAAGCTCCACCTGCATTGGACATGAAAATTGCCATCAGAACACCTGTAACCAATGCTCCTGCCAACAATCCACCTAAGGATTCCACTCCAAGAACAATACCAACTAACACTGGAACGCTAACTGCCATAATACCTGGAAGCATCATTTCGCGAAGTGCTGCGTTTGTGGAGATTGCAACGCAAGATGTATAATCTGGTTTATCTGTACCTTTCATAATGCCTGGTTTTTCGCGGAACTGACGTCTTACTTCCTCAATCATCTTGTTTGCTGCTTTTGAAACAGAATCCATTGTAAATGCAGAGAACAAGAATGTGAGCATACCACCAATGAAAATACCAATGATTACTTTGTAATCCAATAAGTTAATCGCACTCAGATCAACTGCTTCTGCATAAGACACAAATAATGCTAAGGCAGTCAGTGCTGCAGAACCAATGGCAAATCCTTTTCCCATGGCTGCTGTTGTATTTCCAACAGAATCCAGTTTATCTGTAATTTCTCGAACAGAATCATCTAAACCAGACATTTCTGCAATGCCGCCTGCATTGTCTGCGATTGGTCCATAGGCGTCGACCGCAACAGTAATACCTGTTGTAGAAAGCATTCCCACTGCTGCAAGAGCAATTCCATAAAGACCATTTGCCTTAAATGCAATAAAGATACCAAGACAGATCAATAACAATGGAATTGCTGTAGACTGCATACCAACTGCAATCCCACTGATAATTGTTGTTGCAGGTCCTGTCTCAGACTGTGCACCAATCTTCTTAACCGGTTTGTAATCAGAGGATGTATAGTATTCTGTAACATTACCAATGATCACACCCACTACAAGTCCTGCAATTACAGCAATAGCTGCTTTCATGTTTCCAAAGATCAACTGACTGGATACCAATGCCGCAATGATTACTAAAATTGCTGATACATAACTTCCTTTTGTCAATGCTTTCTGTGGATCTGCCTTTTCATTTCCCTTAACAAAAAATGTACCAATAATAGATGCTAACAATCCACATCCTGCAATCAACAATGGGAAGAGAACACCAGATGTTGCTGCTACTACTGCTCCTAATGTCAGCGCAGAAACAAGAGAACCAACATAGGACTCAAACAAATCTGCACCCATTCCAGCAACATCTCCTACGTTGTCTCCGACATTATCAGCGATTACAGCTGGGTTACGTGGATCATCCTCCGGAATTCCAGCTTCCACCTTACCTACAAGGTCTGCACCTACATCGGCAGCTTTTGTATAAATACCACCACCAACACGGGCAAATAAAGCAATGGATGAAGCTCCTAAGCTGAACCCTGATAAAACATCAATATTTTTTGTGATCATATATATAAGGCTCACACCAAGCGCTCCCAAACCTGCTACACACATACCCATAACAGCTCCACCAGAAAATGCAACGGATAATGCTTTATTCATGCCATGCTCTTTTGCAGCGTTTGCAGTACGAACATTTGCTTTTGTAGCAACTGTCATTCCGCAGTAACCTGCAATTGTTGAAAAAAGAGCTCCTACTACAAAACAAATAGCAGTTGTCCAACTTCCAATTCCAAATCCAATTAAAACGAATAATACTGCAACAAAAATTACAAGGATCTTATATTCTGCTGAAAGAAACGCCCGCGCTCCTTCTGCAATCGCCGCTGCAATCTCTTTCATTCTGTCACTACCTTCACTTTGTCTTGTTACTTTCAATGCAAGATACCCAGCAAATACAAGCGCCAACACTGCTGTGACTGGAACAAATATCATCCATGTTTCCATTTAATAAACCTCCTCATTCTATATGGAATCTTTTATTTATTATATCACCTTATCCATATTATGCAAGTACTAGTTGTTATTCTTGCATTTTATTTTTATTATTGTTATTTTATTATCATTCTTTGATGTAATTGCACATTTTTATTCAATCTCTAAATATTTTTAGTATATCTCATGAATAATTATATTGTTTTTTATTCATGCATTCTTATTTTTTGTTATATTTTAAGTTTTTATTCTGTTTCTTCTTATATCATTTTCTATCATCGATTTAAATCGAATAGCAAAAAGAGCGTGGAAATAATTTCCACGCTCTTCTATGAAGTAATATCTACTTCTTATTCTTCTGTAATTGCAGCTTCTGTATCTACCTCTTCATTCAACACATCTTCTACATCCAATTCATTCAAAGCTACTGTTTCTTCTTCATCCAATACTTCATGAGAAACTTCTTCTTTGACATCTGTGTTCAAAGATACATCACGGTATTTTTTCATACCTGTTCCGGCAGGAATATGTTTACCGATGATTACGTTTTCTTTCAGACCGATCAAGTGGTCTACTTTACCTTTGATTGCAGCTTCTGTAAGAACTTTTGTTGTTTCCTGGAAAGAAGCAGCTGACAAGAAGGAATCTGTAGCAAGAGATGCCTTTGTGATACCAAGCATGATCTGCTCACCTGTAGCTGGTTCTTTACCTTCAGCGATCAACTGTTCATTTACATCGTTGAATTCAAGAACGTCTGCCATACTTCCTGGGAGGAAATCAGAATCACCGTTCTCTTCGATACGGATCTTCTTTAACATCTGACGAACGATAACCTCAATATGCTTATCGTTGATGTCTACACCCTGGAGACGGTATACACGCTGTACCTCGCGAAGCAGGTAATCCTGTGCAGCACGCAATCCTTTGATTCTCAATACATCATGTGGATTTACACTACCTTCTGTAAGTTCATCACCAGCTTCAAGCATCTGGCCGTCCTGAACTTTGATACGAGATCCGTATGGGATCAAGTACGCTTTAGATTCGCCTGTTTCTTCATTTGTTACGATTACTTCACGTTTCTTCTTAGTATCACTGATATTTGCTCTACCAGCGAATTCTGTGATAATTGCAAGTCCCTTTGGTTTTCTTGCCTCAAACAACTCTTCGACACGAGGAAGACCCTGTGTGATATCGTCACCGGCAACTCCACCAGTATGGAAAGTACGCATTGTAAGCTGTGTACCTGGCTCACCGATTGACTGAGCAGCAATGATACCAACAGCTTCACCCACCTGTACAGCTTCTCCTGTAGCCATGTTTGCACCATAACATTTTGCACAAACACCATTCTTACATTTACATGTAAGAATTGTACGGATTTTCACTTTCTCAAGTGCATTTCCATTCTCATCCACACCATTCTTCATAACTTTTTCAGCACGTTTTGGTGTGATCATGTGATTTGCTTTTACAATCACATTGCCATCTTTATCTTTGATATCTTCGCAAGAGAAACGACCTGTGATACGTTCCTGCAAGCTTTCAATTTCTTCATTTCCATCCATGAATGCTTTTACATACATTCCTGGGATTTCTTTTCCTGTTCCCTCAACACAATCTGTGTCGTGAATGATCAGCTCTTGAGATACATCAACAAGACGTCTTGTCAAGTAACCAGAGTCGGCTGTACGAAGAGCTGTATCTGACAAACCTTTACGAGCTCCATGAGCAGACATAAAGTACTCCAATACGTCAAGACCTTCACGGAAATTAGATTTGATAGGCAACTCGATTGTACGACCTGTTGTATCAGCCATCAATCCACGCATACCAGCAAGCTGTTTAATCTGCTTGTCAGATCCACGGGCTCCAGAGTCAGCCATCATAAAGATATTGTTGTATTTATCAAGTCCAGATAACAATGCTTCTGTCAAAGCATCGTCAGTTGCTTTCCATGTTTCTACAACTTCTTTGTAACGCTCTTCTTCTGTAATCAAACCACGTTTGTAGTTCTTCGTGATCTTATCTACAGTATCCTGAGCTTTCTGGATCATTTCTGGTTTCTGTGGTGGTACAGTCATATCTGAAATAGATACAGTCATAGCAGCTCTTGTAGAGTATTTGTAACCGATTGCTTTTACATCATCCAATACTTCTGCTGTCTGTGTTGCACCATGTGTATTAATAACTTTTTCAAGGATCTGTTTTAACTGTTTCTTTCCAACGTGGAAATCAACTTCAAGTTTCAACTCATTTCCTTCTACTTCACGATCTACAAATCCAAGATCCTGAGGAATAATTTCGTTGAACAACAAACGACCAAGTGTTGCATCAATTGTTCCTGTTTTCTCTGTTCCATCTGGCAGTGTTTTTGTCACACGAACTTTGATCTTAGAGTGAAGAGTGATATATCCGTTCTCGTATGCAAGAATTGCTTCGTTTGCACTCTTGAAGAACATTCCCTCGCCTTTTACTCCAGGTCTTTCCTGTGTCAAGTAGTAAATACCAAGAACCATATCCTGAGAAGGAACGGCTACCGGACCACCATCAGATGGTTTCAACAAGTTGTTTGGTGAAAGCAGTAAGAAACGACACTCAGCCTGCGCTTCTACTGACAACGGTACATGGACAGCCATCTGGTCTCCATCGAAATCGGCATTATAAGCTGTACATACCAATGGATGAAGCTTGATTGCCTTACCTTCTACAAGGATTGGCTCAAATGCCTGAATACCAAGTCTATGAAGTGTAGGTGCACGGTTCAGCATAACAGGATGCTCTTTGATTACTTCTTCCAGGACATCCCATACTTCTGGCTGAAGTCTTTCTACCATTTTCTTTGCATTTTTAATATTGTGTGCTGTTCCGTTTGCAACAAGTTCTTTCATTACAAATGGTTTAAACAGCTCAATTGCCATCTCTTTTGGAAGACCACACTGGTAAATCTTCAGTTCTGGTCCTACAACGATAACGGAACGACCTGAGTAGTCAACACGTTTACCGAGCAAGTTCTGACGAAAACGTCCAGATTTACCTTTCAACATATCAGACAGAGATTTCAGTGCTCTATTTCCAGGACCTGTTACTGGACGACCACGACGACCATTATCGATCAATGCATCAACAGCCTCCTGAAGCATACGTTTCTCATTACGTACAATGATATCAGGTGCTCCCAACTCTAACAAACGTTTCAAACGGTTGTTACGGTTGATGATACGTCTATATAAATCATTCAAATCAGATGTAGCAAAACGTCCACCATCCAACTGAACCATTGGACGAAGATCTGGTGGGATTACTGGAATTGCATTTAAAATCATCCACTCTGGTTTGTTTCCAGACTCGCGGAATGCTTCTACAACTTCCAAACGTTTTACGATTCTCGCACGCTTCTGACCTGTTGAATTTCCCAAAGCTTCCTGAAGCTCTGTGTATTCTTTCTCCAGATCGATTGCCTGCAACAATTCCTGAATGGCTTCAGCTCCCATACCTACACGGAAGCCTTTTCCCCATTTTTCCCTTTCTTCCTGGTACTCTGCCTCGGAAAGAACCTGCTTGTACTGCAAGCTTGTCTCCCCCTGATCCAATACGATGTAGTTTGCAAAGTAGAGGACTCTCTCCAATGTTCTTGGAGAGATATCCAGGATCAATCCCATACGGCTAGGGATTCCCTTGAAATACCAGATATGAGAAACTGGAGCCGCCAAAGCAATGTGTCCCATACGTTCACGACGAACACTTGCTTTTGTAACTTCAACACCACAACGGTCGCAGACTACGCCTTTGTAGCGGATCTTTTTATATTTTCCACAATGACATTCCCAGTCTTTGCTTGGTCCAAAAATCTTTTCGCAGAACAGACCATCTTTCTCCGGTTTTAATGTTCTGTAGTTGATAGTCTCAGGCTTTGTAACCTCGCCTCTTGACCATTCCAGAATTTTTTCCGGTGAAGCCAGACCGATTTTGATTGCGTCAAAAGTTAACGGCTGATTTGTTGGTTCATTGTTATTTGACATAAAATTGGCTCCTCCTATTCTTCATCTTCATCAAAAGCTTCGAATTCAATTGTATCGTTATCTTCCATCTCTTCTTCTGGCTCTACAGCTTCCAGTTCACCATTGACAAACTCCTGCTGTGTATATCCATGTTCGCCATAAGATTCGTCACGATCACGATATCTTCTGTCTCCTTCAATGATTGAGCGCAAATCTGTCTCGCCATAGTCAACAGTTTCCATAATCTCTACTTCTGTATTGTCGTCACGAAGTACGCGAACATCCAATGCCAGAGACTGTAACTCTTTCAAAAGTACTTTGAAGGACTCTGGAATTCCTGGTTCAGGAATATTCTCGCCCTTAATAATTGCTTCATATGTCTTCACACGTCCAACAACGTCATCAGATTTTACTGTCAAGATCTCCTGAAGTGTATAGGATGCTCCATAAGCCTCAAGAGCCCAAACCTCCATCTCTCCGAAACGCTGTCCACCAAACTGTGCTTTACCACCAAGTGGTTGCTGAGTTACAAGTGAGTAAGGACCTGTAGAACGAGCATGGATCTTATCGTCTACCAAGTGGTGTAACTTCAAGTAATGCATGTGTCCAATTGTAACTGGACTATCGAAGTACTCTCCTGTACGACCATCTCTCAAACGAACTTTACCATCTCTAGAAAGTGGTACGCCCTTCCATAATTTTCTATGTTCTCTATTATCATACAGATACTGAAGAACTTCTGGAAGCAACTCTTCTCCATGTCGCTTCTCAAATTCTTCCCATTCAAGGTTTACGTAGTCGTTTGCCAAATCCAGAGTATCCATAATATCAATCTCGTTTGCACCATCAAAGACTGGTGTAGAAATATTGAATCCAAGTGCTTTTGCTGCAAGACTCAAGTGAATTTCCAATACCTGTCCGATATTCATACGTGATGGCACACCAAGTGGGTTCAATACGATATCCAGAGGACGTCCATTTGGTAAGAATGGCATATCTTCTACCGGAAGAACTCTGGAAACAACACCCTTGTTACCGTGACGACCAGCCATTTTATCTCCAACGGAGATTTTTCTCTTCTGCGCAATGTAAATTACTACAGACTGATTTACTCCTGGTGATAATTCATCGCCATTTTCTCTTGTAAATACTTTTGCATCTACAACAATACCATACTCTCCGTGTGGTACTTTCAAAGAAGTATCTCTTACTTCACGAGCCTTCTCACCGAAGATGGCACGAAGTAATCTCTCTTCTGCTGTCAGTTCTGTCTCTCCCTTAGGAGTTACTTTACCAACCAAAATATCTCCTGCACGTACCTCAGCACCGATACGGATGATACCTCTCTCATCCAGATCCTTCAGTGCGTCGTCACCAACACCTGGAATATCTCTTGTGATTTCCTCAGGTCCCAGCTTTGTATCACGTGCTTCTGCTTCATACTCTTCAATATGAACAGATGTATATACATCATCCTGTACTAATCTTTCACTAAGAAGTACAGCATCCTCGTAGTTATAACCTTCCCATGTCATAAATCCGATCAATGGGTTTTTACCAAGAGCCATCTCTCCCATAGATGTAGAAGGACCATCAGCGATAACCTGTCCTTTTTCTACTCTCTCACCTTTATCAACGATTGGTCTCTGATTGTAACAGTTGCTCTGGTTACTTCTCAAGAACTTTGTAAGTTTGTAGTTCTGTTTTGTACCATCATCCTGTCTAATTGTGATTTCTGTAGATGTAGAACGCTCTACAACACCAGCTTCCTCTGCAACGATACATACTCCCGAGTCAACTGCTGCTTTAACTTCCATACCTGTTCCAACTACTGGAGCCTCTGTTGTAAGAAGTGGAACCGCCTGACGCTGCATGTTTGATCCCATAAGCGCACGGTTCGCATCATCATTTTCCAAGAAAGGAATCAATGCTGTAGCAACAGAGAATACCATCTTAGGAGATACGTCCATGTAATCGAATTTATTTCTTTCATATTCCTGTGTTTCTTCGCGGTAACGACCAGAAACATTCTTATGAATGAAATGTCCTTCTGCATCCAACGGCTCATTGGCCTGTGCTACATGATAGTTATCTTCCTCATCAGCAGTCATATATACAACTTCTTCTGTAACAACTGGGTTCATCGGATCTGTCTTGTCAATTTTTCTGTATGGAGCCTCAATAAATCCATACTGATTGATTCTTGCATAACAAGCCAAAGAGTTAATCAGACCGATGTTAGGTCCTTCAGGTGTCTCGATAGGACACATTCTACCGTAATGAGAATAGTGTACGTCTCGAACCTCGAATCCAGCACGGTCACGTGACAGACCTCCTGGTCCCAATGCAGACAAACGTCTCTTATGTGTCAACTCACCAAGTGGGTTGTTCTGATCCATAAACTGTGACAACTGAGAAGAACCAAAGAATTCTTTTACAGCTGCAGTTACTGGTTTAATGTTGATCAATGTCTGTGGAGAAATACCTTCCTGATCCTGAGTTGTCATACGTTCACGCACAACACGCTCAAGTCTTGAAAGACCAATTCTGTACTGGTTCTGTAACAATTCTCCAACTGCACGAATACGACGGTTACCCAAGTGGTCAATATCATCGTCGTTACCCATACCGTATTCCAAATGAATATTATAGTTGATAGAAGCAAGGATATCTTCTTTTGTAATATGTTTTGGAATCAAATCATGAATGTCTCTCTTGATCATTCTCTTCAATTCTTCTACATCACCTTCAGATTCTTCCAAGATTCCTTCCAGAACTGGATAGTAAACCTGCTCTGTTACTCCTACTTCTTCTGGATCAATGTCTACCACTGCATCCAGATCTACCATCATATTAGAAAGAATCTTAATGTTACGAGATTCATCTTCTCCTTCTACCCAAATGTATGGAACAGCTGCATTCTGGATTTCATCAGCAAGCTCTCTTGTGATCTTTGTTCCTTTTTCAGCAACAAGTTCACCTGTTACATGGCTGATAACATCTTCTGCCAGAACCTGTCCTGTAACACGATTCTTAAGTTTTAATTTCTTATTAAATTTATAACGTCCAACCTTTGCAAGATCATAACGTCTAGCATCGAAGAACATGCTTGTGATCAAGCTTTCGGCACTATCTACTGCAAGAGGCTCGCCTGGACGAATCTTCTTGTACAGCTCAAGGAGACCCTCCTGATATGTTTCAGCAGTGTCTTTTCCAAAACTTGCTAGAATCTTTGGCTCTTCACCAAACATTTCAACGATTTCAGCGTTTGTACCGATTCCAAGCGCACGGATCAATACTGTGATTGGTACTTTTCTTGTTCGGTCAACACGTACATAGAAAACGTCATTGGAGTCTGTTTCGTACTCCAGCCAAGCTCCTCTATTCGGAATTACCGTTGAGGAATACAATTCTTTTCCAAGCTTATCATGTGCAATTCCATAATAAATACCTGGAGAACGAACCAACTGACTTACGATTACACGCTCTGCTCCGTTGATTACAAATGTACCTGTTTTTGTCATCAGCGGCAGATCTCCCATGAAAATTTCATGTTCGTTGATCTCATCATTCTCTTTGTTGTAAAGGCGTACTTTCACCTTCAATGGTGCTGCATATGTAGCATCACGCTCTTTACACTCATCAATTGTGTACTTCACTTCATCCTCGCAGAGTCTGAAATCAACAAACTCCAGGCTCAGATGGCCGCTATAGTCAGCAATAGGGGAAATATCGTCAAATACCTCTCTCAAACCTTCATCCAGAAACCACTCATATGAGTTTTTCTGCACTTCGATAAGATTCGGCATCTGCAATACTTCTTTTTGTCTGGAATAGCTCATGCGAGAACTTTTTCCATTTGTGATGGGACGAATTCTGTTTTTCTCCATTGACGTTTCACTCCTCATTTATTTTTTTGCGGGTTACGATCCCCCTGCGAAATTACTTTCTGTTATTCATACTACCCGTTTATGTTATGTTTCGCAAACATTCTATAATAACGAAAAGAGTCTTCTACCATAGTAAAAAACATTTTCTACATGGTATACCTTTCCATAATAGCGCATTTTTTACTATAGCACAAAACTCTTTTCACTGTCAACATGATTTCGGTATTTTCCCAAAAAAGTTCTTGACATCTTTGGCTTTTTGTGGTATTTCAGCAATTTCCACGAAAACACTCAAAACTTTTGAAATCATTTCCATATTTTTACCATTTCAGCTTTTATAAAGAAAAAACATCCGGCCAAAACTGACCGGATGTTTGAATAGTTTACTTGAATTATTTAAGGTTAACTTCTGCACCTTCAGCTTCAAGTTTAGCTTTCAATTCTTCAGCTTCTGCTTTAGAAACTCCCTCTTTGATTACCTTTGGAGCGTTGTCAACAACGTCTTTTGCTTCTTTAAGTCCAAGACCTGTTACTTCACGAACAACTTTGATAACTTTAACTTTAGATGCTCCAGCAGATACAAGCTCTACATCGAACTCATCTTTCTCTTCTGCTGCTGCTGCGCCTTCTCCTGCTGCTGCAACTACAACACCTGCTGCTGCAGATACACCAAACTCTTCTTCACATGCTTTTACTAATTCATTTAACTCTAATACTGATAACTCTTTAATAGCTTCGATCATTTCAGCTGTTGTCAATTTAGCCATTTTAAATATCCTCCATTTTTTAAATTTGTATTTGTCGTTTTCGACTATTTACGTTCTACATCCAACCGCTTGGCGGTAATGTACTTCTTACTCCTCTGTTGCTGGAGCTTCTTCTGTTGCTTCTTCAGCTACAACTTCACCGTCTTTTTCAGCGATCTGCTTAATAACACGAGCAAAGTTTGCAATTGGAGACTGCATGCTTCCAAGCAATCTTGAGAGCAATACATCTCTTGATGGAATTTTAGCCAATTCGTTCAATCCGTTTACATCGTAAACTGTTCCTTCAACTACACCGGCTTTCATTTCCAATTTATCTGCTGTTTTCGCAAACTCAGCAAGAATTCTTGCTGGAGCTGTTGCATCATCCTTAGATACACAAAGTGCGCTTGGTCCTTCTAAATACTCCTCGAGACCTGCAAACTCTGTTCCTTCGAATGCTCTCTTCATCATTGTGTTCTTACATACTTTGTAAGTAACACCAGCTTCTCTGAGCTGTTTACGAAGTTCTGTATCCTGTGCTACTGTAAGTCCACGGTAGTCAACGATTACTACAGACTGAGCGTCTTTGATGTCTTCTGCGATAGCTGCTACGATTGGTTGTTTTAATTCAACTTTTGCCACGTCCTGGTGCACCTCCTTATAGATTTTGATGACTGCGTCCAGAGACTCATATAAAAAACCTCTGTATCCAAAGACACAGAGGTTTACTAGTCATTCTTAAATAAGAATTCGATCATCCTCGGCAGGCGTCTTCACCCTTATGCCTAACGGCACCTGCTGTCTTCGGCAGTCAATTGCTATATTAGGTTAACATTATTCTTTTCTATTGTCAAGCATTTTTCAAAAAAATCCCAGAAACATTTGATTAGCCACTCACCGAGTTTCCCCTCAAATGTTTCTGGGATTCTATATATTTATAATTCCTGCGAATTACTGAAGTTTCATCGGATTCAGTTTTACTCCAGGACCCATTGTAGATGTAAGAACTACACTCTTAAGGTACTGACCTTTTACTGCTGCCGGTCTAACTTTGATAATTGCATCGATAAGCGTCTGGAAGTTGTCCGCTAACTGCTCCTCAGTAAATGAAGCTTTACCGATTGGAACATGGATAATGTTTGTTTTGTCCAATCTGTACTCAATCTTACCAGCCTTAATCTCGTTAACTGCTTTTGTTACGTCCATTGTAACTGTACCAGCCTTAGGGTTTGGCATAAGTCCTTTTGGTCCAAGTACACGTCCCAGACGTCCAACAACACCCATCATATCTGGAGTAGCTACAACAACATCAAAGTCAAGCCATCCTTCGTTCTGGATCTTTGGAATTAACTCATCTCCACCTACAAAATCTGCTCCAGCTGCTTTTGCTTCTTCAGCTTTAGCATCTTTTGCAAATACAAGAATACGAACTTTTTTACCTGTTCCGTGTGGAAGAACTACAGCTCCACGGATCTGCTGATCAGCATGACGTCCGTCACAACCAGTTCTGATGTGAGCTTCGATTGTTTCATCAAATTTTGCAACTGCTGCTTTCTTTACAAGAGCGATAGCCTCTTCTTTGTCGTAAAGGTTTCCTCTCTCAATCTGTTTTGCAGCTTCGATATATTTCTTTCCTCGTTTCATTCTAAATAAACCTCCTTGTGGTATTTGCGGGAACGAACCCCTCCCACTAATTTCACTTTGTTACATCTCCATACCGTTTCCTCATCTTCTGGACACGAAGCTTGATTCTCCGGTATGCACGACACATTACTCTTCTACTTTAACACCCATAGAACGGCATGTTCCTTCGATCATGCTCATTGCAGATTCGATAGTTGCTGCATTCAAGTCAGGCATTTTTGTCTTAGCGATTTCTTCAACCTGTGCTTTTGTGATTGTAGCTACTTTGTTCTTGTTTGGAACACCTGAACCAGATTTGATGTTACAAGCCTTCTTAATAAGAACTGCAGCTGGTGGTGTCTTTGTAACGAAGCTGAAACTTCTGTCATTGTAAACAGTGATTACTACAGGAATGATCAAATCTCCCTGATCAGCTGTTCTAGCGTTGAACTGCTTTGTAAACTCAACAATGTTTACACCGTGCTGTCCAAGTGCAGGACCAACTGGTGGTGCTGGAGTTGCTTTACCTGCAGGAATCTGTAACTTAATATAACCTTCTACTTTTTTTGCCATTTCTAATTACCTCCTTGTGGTATTGGCGGGATCATATCCCTCCCACGGTCTTAATCCATCTTTTTTACTTCTGAAAAGCTGAGTTCAACCGGTGTCTCACGGCCAAACAACTCTACATTGATAGACAGGCTCTGTTTCTGTGGATTCACTGACTGAACCGCACCAACAGTTCCTTCCCAAGCGCCTCTCAATACAGTCACGACATCGCCGATCTCGTAATCGCATGGGGCTTCTTCCTGGTAGATTCCAAAACGATTCATCTCGTCCTCTTCCAGCGGAACTGGTTTTGATCCAGGTCCAACGAATCCTGTTACTCCACGTGTATTACGAACAACATACCAAGTATCATCATTCATAATCATGTGAATCATAACATATCCTGGGAAAAGCTTTTTAAGACTCACTTTCTGAACACCGTTCTTCATCTCAACAACTTCTTCCATCGGTACTCGAACCTCAAGAATCTGTTCTTCCAGATGACGGTTTTCAATTGTCTTATCAATGTTTGCTTTTACTTTGTTCTCATACCCGGAATAGGTATGAACTACATACCATCTTGCCTCTGACATAAAATTCACCTTTCTGCTCTGGTCAATTACTT
>Mya_p2__coassemble_994_pt1 | contig 18538 bp, 20 predicted proteins | sample Mya_p2__metabat2_high_PE_023 | metagenome-assembled genome bin Mya_p2 | reverse complement strand
TGATCCAGACAATTTAATATATTCAATAGGACTTGTTTTTTACATTATTCTTACTATATTCTTTGCATATTTCTATACTTCGATTACATTCAATCCGTTGGAAATTGCAAACAATATGAAGAAGAGCGGTGGATTCATTCCAGGTATCCGTCCAGGAAAACCAACAACAGAGTATTTGACAAAGATTTTGAACTACATCATCTTTATCGGTGCTTGTGGATTGGTTATCGTACAGGTTATTCCATTCTTCTTTAATGGTGTATTTGGAGCAAATGTTTCCTTCGGTGGAACATCTCTCATCATTATCGTAGGTGTAGTACTTGAGACAATCAAGCAGATTGAGTCACAGATGCTCGTTCGTAATTACACAGGATTTTTGAATAACAAGGGCAAATCTATGAAGAACAATTTCCTTGGATACTAAAGAAATATTTGACTCGCTGTGCTTTCCTTGTAGGAAAAGCACAACGGGTTAATGTCATATTATGAAGAAATGTGACTATGAGAGGGTCACAGAGTGAGGTGTTCGGTATGAAAATTATTATGTTAGGTGCTCCAGGAGCAGGAAAAGGTACACAGGCTAAAAAAATTGCTGAGAAATATGGAATTCCACATATTTCCACAGGTGATATCTTCCGCGCAAACATTAAGAACGGAACAGAACTGGGTAAAAAAGCAAAAACATACATGGATCAGGGATTACTTGTTCCAGATGAACTTGTAGTAGATTTAGTAGTAGACCGTGTAAATCAGGATGACTGTACAAAGGGATACGTACTGGATGGTTTCCCAAGAACAATTCCTCAGGCAGAGGCACTGGATAAGGCTTTGGAAGCACTTGGACAGAAAATGGATTATGCCATTAACGTAGAAGTTCCAGATGAGAACATCGTAAATCGTATGTCTGGAAGAAGAGCATGTGTAGACTGTGGAGCAACATATCATATTGTATATGCACCAACAAAAAAAGAGGGACTTTGTGATAAATGTGGCGGTAGCTTGATCCTTCGTGATGATGACAAGCCAGAAACTGTTTTAAAACGCCTTGGTGTTTATCATGATCAGACACAGCCGCTGATTGATTACTATACAGCAGCTAATATTCTCAAAGAAGTAGATGGAACAATCGATATCAACGATGTATTCGCTGAAATCGTTAAGATTCTGGGAGAATAATTCATGAATTTAGAGATTGGAATGCTTGCGAAAGTGAAAGCAGGTCATGACAAAGATTGTATATATGTTATCACGAACGTAGATAATACAAATGTATATTTAGCAGACGGGAACATAAGACCCGTCTGCAAACCTAAAAAAAAGAACAAGAAACACGTCCAGCCAATTTGTTACAAACGCTGCGATGATACAAAGAATGATATGGCAATCGCTGATGTGATCAAAGAGATTGTCAGAGACTTGTAAAAATTAGAAGTAAAAAAGTGCATTACAGCACAGGAGGATTTAATATGTCAAAAGCTGACGTACTTGAGCTCGAGGGAGTTGTAGTAGAGAAATTGCCAAACGCAATGTTCAAAGTTGAATTAGAGAACGGACACATCGTTCTTGCACATATTAGTGGAAAGTTGCGTATGAATTTCATTAAAATTTTGCCAGGTGATAAGGTTACATTGGAAATGTCACCATATGATTTGAGTAAAGGACGTATTGTTTGGAGAGATAAATAAAAAAGGTATTGACTTTGTGGTGTTTTTAGTGTTAGAATATGAAATGGTCGTTTCAGGGGATAGGTGTGCCCTGATATGACAGTAACCTAAAGATCCAGCAAAGGATGGAAGGAGGATTTGACATGAAGGTTAGATCATCAGTAAAACCAATCTGTGAAAAATGCAAGATTATCCGTAGAAAAGGTAGCATTCGTGTAATCTGCGAAAATCCGAAACACAAACAGAGACAGGGTTAATTCTTGCTTAGAAGATTTGTGTAATTAATTTAGGCGGCTGACAGTCGACACACCAGGCTGTGTGTGACTGTTTAATATACAGTAAGGATACACCGTTTCACTATCGTACAGGTACCGGTAGAGTCGGTGTTCTACTGCGTTTATATAACGTTTGGACGCAGGTGTATATTGCTTAAAATACCTGGACCGTTCGGATGAACACAGACGGTGCAGGAAAGGGTATGAAACTTCATACCTGGGCTGGGATATCGGGAGCATATCCCGGTAGGATATTATAAAAACTATTTTATATAGTAATATCCGCAGCCTCAATTTGGGACAATAGTAAGCCATGCGAGAGTTGGATGAAAATTGACGCAAGATCACTTGCAGATCGATTGACAAACAAGCATGGTGGAAGATCAATATTTTCTTATATAGTAAGAGAAGATCTTCGAACAGCAAACAGAGACAATTTAGAAAATGGAGGAAAAACACATGGCTCGTATTGCAGGTGTAGACTTACCAAGAGACAAACGTGTAGAAATCGGTTTGACTTATATTTATGGAATTGGAAAAACAAGCTCAAACCGCATCTTAACAGAGGCTGGAGTAGATCCAAGCACTCGTGTAAGAGACTTAACACAGGAAGATGTTAAGAGAATCAGCGAAATCATCGACGAATCACAGCTTGTAGAAGGTGATTTGAGAAGAGAGATTCAGCTCAACATTAAGAGATTGAAAGAAATCGGTTGTTACCGTGGAATCCGTCATAGAAAAGGACTTCCAGTACGTGGTCAGAAGACAAAAACTAATGCTAGAACATGTAAGGGACCAAAGAGAACTGTAGCAAACAAGAAGAAATAAGCTTTAAGATAGCTTGATAATAAGTATTGAAGAAAGTAGGTTAGTTTAAATGGCTAAGAAAGTTACAAAAAAAGTGACAAAAAAACGTGTCAAGAAAAACGTTGAACGAGGACAGGCTCACATCCAGTCATCTTTTAATAATACAATCGTAACATTAACAGATGCTCAGGGAAATGCTCTTTCATGGGCAAGTGCAGGCGGTCTTGGATTTAGAGGTTCAAGAAAATCTACTCCATATGCAGCACAGATGGCAGCTGAAACAGCAGCAAAAGCAGCATTGGTACATGGTCTGAAGACTGTAGACGTATTCGTAAAAGGACCTGGTTCAGGTAGAGAAGCAGCAATCCGTGCATTGCAGGCTTGCGGTATTGATGTAGTAAGTATTAAAGACGTTACTCCAGTACCACACAACGGATGTCGTCCACCAAAACGTAGAAGAGTCTAATCAGAACCATATATTCAAATAGGAGGAAATTAACATGGCAGTAAATAGAGTTCCAGTTCTTAAAAGATGCCGTTCATTGGGAATGGACCCAATCTATTTAGGAATTAACAAAAAGTCCAACAGACAGCTGAAAAGAGCTAATAGAAAAATGAGCGAGTATGGTCTTCAGTTACGTGAGAAACAGAAAGCTAAATTCATTTACGGTGTATTAGAGAAACCTTTCAGAAATTACTACGCAAAAGCAAAACAGATGGAAGGTATGACAGGTGAGAACCTTATGATCATCCTTGAGTCCAGATTGGATAACGTAATGTTCCGTGCTGGATTCGCTAGAACAAGAAAAGAAGCAAGACAGATCGTTGACCACAAACATGTACTTGTTAATGGTAAACAGGTTAACATTCCTTCTTACCTTGTAAAAGCTGGAGATGTAATTGAAATCAAAGAGAAGCACAAAGGATGCCAGAGATACAAAGATATCCTTGAAGTAACAGGCGGAAATATGGTTCCTGACTGGATGGAAGTTGATGCTGAGAACTTGAAAGCAGAAGTAAAAGAACTTCCTAAGAGAGAAGCAATCGATGTTCCTGTTGACGAGATGCTGATCGTCGAGTTGTATTCTAAATAATCTCTGAATATAGCAAAAGGCAGCATTGTATCCCCTCAACATAATTTAACCCATAAGGAGGGTCTGTGTAGTGTTTGATTTTAATAAACCGAATATTGAAATTACTGAAATTTCAGAAGATAAAAAATATGGACGTTTCGTTGTAGAACCACTGGAAAGAGGTTATGGAACAACTCTTGGAAACTCTTTGAGAAGAATTATGCTTTCTTCTCTTCCAGGAGCAGCAATCAGTTCTGTAAAGATTGACGGAGTTCTGCATGAGTTCAGTTCTATTCCGGGTGTAAAAGAAGATGTGACAGAGATTATCATGAACCTTAAGTCCCTGGCAATCAAAAACACATCTGAATCAGACGAAGTGAAAACTGCATATATCGAATTTGAGGGTGAGGGCGTTGTAACAGGCGCTGACATCCAGACAGACTCTGATATTGAGATTATGAATCCTGAGCAGGTCATTGCTACATTAAGCGGTGGCAAAGACAGCAAATTGTATATGGAACTTACCATTACAAAAGGCAGAGGATACGTAAGTGCAGATAAGAACAAGAGTGACGATTTGCCAATCGGTGTAATTCCGATTGATTCCATCTACACACCAGTAGAACGTGTAAACTTAACAGTTGAAAATACACGTGTTGGTCAGATCACAGATTACGACAAACTTACATTGGATGTATGGACAAAAGGAACATTGCTTCCAGATGAAGCTGTGAGCCTTGCTGCAAAAGTACTCAGCGAGCATCTGAAATTGTTCATCGACCTCTCTGAAGTAGCTCAGGCTGCAGAGGTTATGATCGAAAAAGAAGATGACGAAAAAGAGAAAGTTCTTGAGATGAGTATTGATGAACTTGAATTATCAGTTCGTTCATACAACTGTCTGAAGAGAGCCGGAATCAACACTGTTGAGGAACTGACTAATAAGACACCGGAAGATATGATGAAAGTGCGTAACCTTGGACGTAAGTCTTTGGAAGAAGTACTTGCAAAATTGAAAGAGTTAAATCTTGAATTAAATTCCGGAGAAGAATAAGAGACTGATGCTTAGTATTTAAATTTTCCGTCAGTAAGCCCGAAGAGCATGACGGAAGCATTTGATTAATAAGCCCGAAGATTGCATAACCAAATGTAAATAATGGAGGAAAACTATAATGGCAAAATATAGAAAAATTGGCAGAACATCTAGCCAGAGAAAAGCATTACTTAGAGGACAGGTAACATCTCTTCTTAACAACGGAAGAATGATTACAACAGAAGCAAAAGCTAAAGAAATTCGCAAAGTTGCTGAAGGACTTATCGCTTTGGCTGTTAAAGAAAAAGACAACTACGAAGAAGTTAAAGTTATGGCTAAAGTAGCTCGTAAAGATGCTGATGGCAAGAGAGTGAAAGAAGTTGTAGATGGTAAAAAAGTTACTGTTTATGATGAAGTTGAAAAAACAATCAAAAAAGATATGCCAAGCAGACTTCACGCTAGAAGAGAGATGTTGAAAGTTCTTTACCCAGTGAAAGAAGTTCCAACAGCTGCAGCTGGAAAGAAGAAAAACACAAAAGAAGTTGATTTAGTAGAAAAACTGTTCACAGAGATCGCTCCAAAATACGAGAACCGTAACGGTGGTTACACAAGAATCGTTAAGATTGGTCAGCGTAAAGGTGATGCAGCTATGGAAGTACTGATCGAATTAGTTTAATATTTGTTTGAAGTATTATAAATTGTGTGTATGGGACGAGGTGGTTAGCCTCGTCCTTTTTATTGCAATTCCTTTTGTATAATGATATTCTTAAAATAATGAGATTCATAATACAGGGGGGATCTTTTCTTGAAATTAACGAAAAAAGCATTTACAAATTTTATTTTATCATTTTTAATCATATGCGGTTTAATTTTTGCATTTGTGAATCTTGTGGGAATGAAGTTTCAGGGGATGATTCACAGAAGTCATGCAAGTGAAGTTTCAGAAAGAATATTACAGTCTATCCATGAGGAAGAACGTTTTTCTTGTGAAACAATGATATGTATTGCTCTGGAAGATAAATATTTACAGGACAAATCCAAAGATATGTCTATGGTCCAAGAGTTGAAGCAGGAAAGAATGCTTGTGTCAAAAGGTGATGCACAAGTGATCTTTGTAGACGAGGAAGATGATCTCTATATATATTCCAAAGGATTATCGCCTATTTACAACAAACGGAAATCTACTTTGCAAAATGTAGATGTGAACAGATGGGTGAAATATCCAGCGGAAAAAATGTTTGCGAAGAAACAACGTAAAGGTGAGAATCCACGTCTTTCTTATGGATATTTAGAAAATCCGGAGTATCTTCTGCAGATTCAGGAAGAAGGCCTTGTTTCTATCCAGGAGAAAACATATGAAAAATACGAAGTGACGCTTCGGAATACCTTAAAGGATCATGTGGATAACGAAGACAGTGATATTGTTTTTCGCAAAACATTGGCATCCCATGGGGTGGATGTGATGGAAATTCAGAATGAATATCCAAAAGCATATGACAAAATGAGAGAGTGCTTTCGTACAGATACAGAGCGCATGCATGTATGGGTAGATGATGCCGGAAAACTGGCAAAAATCGAGAAGGATTATACATTTATATATTATCTGGAAATGATGGATGAGAATTCAGAAAAGATTTACCATAATCTGGGACAATATGGATACCCAGATATTGTCTGTGTCCAAGAATATACATACCCTCCTACATGCAAACAAATTGAACTTCCAAAGGAAAAGTAGAGAGGAGGAGCGGATGAGTCAAATAAAGATGATTGGACTTGATTTGGATGGTACATTGTTAAATACGAAGAAAGAGCTATCCAGTTATAGTAGAGAAATACTCCAGCGTGTGATTCAAAAAGGAATTATTGTGTTGGTCGCCACAGGGAGACCATTTACAGGGATACCGGAAGAACTGCGGAATTTTCATGGAATGCGATATGCCTTGACATCCAATGGAGCTCGAATCCTTGATACAGAGAAACAGGAAGTGCTGGTGGAAGAGTTGCTTCCAAGAGCGGATGCGATTCGAGCATTAAAGGTCTTTCGAAAATACGATACCATGCAGGAAATTTATTATGATGGGCAAGGGTATGCAGATAAGGAAAAGCTTCTGAATGTAGACCGATATCATCATAATCCGCATATGCGACCATATGTAAAAAATAGTCGGAAAGGTGTTCCTGATGTGCTTGCTATGGCAGAAGAACGGGAACAAGACATGGATAAAATCCAGGGGTTATTTGCAGACATGGAGGAAAGAGCAGCTGCGTGGAAGGAGCTGGAGCAGGATCCAAAGTTGGAGCTTGTCGGATCTCTGAAGTATAATATTGAGATCAATACCGCAGGAGTAAACAAAGGAAAAGGACTTATGAAACTGGGAGAGTTGCTAGGAATCCGACGAGAAGAAATCATGGCATGTGGGGATGGAGACAATGATATTACCATGCTAAAAGAAGTTGGATTTGGCGTTGCTATGGCGAACGCAGAGCAAGCAGTGTTAGAAGCAGCCGATTATATTACATCGAGTAATGACGAGGATGGTGTTGCGAAAGCAATCGAGAAGTTTGTACTTTCCGATGATAAGATGAGAGGAGAAAAATCATGTTAGAAGCATTGAAGGTAATTATTTTGGGAATTGTAGAAGGTATTACAGAATGGCTTCCAATCAGTAGTACTGGTCACTTGATTCTTGTGGAAGAATTTATTCATTTAGATTTGAGTAAAGATTTTGTGGAAATGTTTAATATCGTAATACAGTTTGGAGCAATCCTTGCGGTTATTTTGATTTACTTCCACAAATTAAATCCATTTTCACCAAAGAAGACAAAAAAGCAGCAGATGTTAACAGTACAACTTTGGATTAAGGTTGCCATTGCAACCATTCCAGCCATGATTGTAGGATTGCTGTTTGATGATTATGTAGATGAGCATTTTATGAATGCATATGTAGTATCTGCGATGTTGATCATTTACGGCGTTCTTTATATTGTTGTAGAAAAAAGAAACCAGAACAAACAGCCAGCGGTTACAAAGTTGACACAGCTTACCATTCCAATGGCGTTGGCAATCGGTGGCTTCCAGGTACTGGCGATCATTCCAGGAACTTCGCGTTCTGGAGCAACTATCTTGGGAGGTCTTCTAATCGGTGCATCTCGAGGTGTGGCGGCTGAATTCACATTTTTCCTTGCAATTCCAGTGATGTTTGGGTGGAGTGCATTAAAAATGCTTAAATTTGGCTTTGCATTTTCTGGACAGGAAGTATTGCTTCTCGTATTAGGTTGCGTTGTTGCATTTGGTGTATCTGTATTCGCTATCAAATTTTTGATGCAGTATATCAAAAATCACGATTTCAAAGTATTTGGTTACTATCGAATTATTTTAGGTGTGATCGTATTTCTTTATTTTGGAATCACAGCTTTATTTGCGCTGTAACTGCTGAGGATACTCCTTATCTTTGGAATATAGATAAGGCTGTAAATGCATGATATACGAAAAAACTGGCATAAATATGCATAGAATCCACTAGAATATGCATGAATTATAATTGAAGATGCATAAAAAACGTAATTTTTTGAAAAAAGTTGCATAAAACACTTGATTTCCTGCATAAATGTGCTATTATATAATCACGAAGTGCATAAAAATACACAGAAGACATTATATGAGGACATGGAGGAAAAGAGTTATGATGAAGAAATTATTAGCAGTTTGTTTAACAGCAACAATGATTGTTGGAATGGTTACAGGATGTGGCGGAAGTAAAGATGCAGCTGAGGATGCAGCAAGTGCAAAAACAGCAAAAGTTATTGATGTAGACCTTAGTAATGAAGAATATGCATTTGGTGTAGATAAAGATCAGCCTGAGCTTTTGGAAGAAGTGAATGCATTTATCGCAAAGATCAAAGAAGATGGAACATTGGACGAGATTTGTGACAAGTACTTCGGTGGCGGAGAACCAACACCTGTACAGTCAGCAAAATTAGATCCTTCTAAAGATCAGTTGGTTGTAGCAACAAATGCAGCATTTGAACCATTTGAGTATACAAAAGGTGATGCATTTGTAGGAATTGATATGGAACTTGCAGTTCTTCTTGCAGAAGAGCTTGGAAAAGAACTTGTAATCCAGAACATGGACTTTGATGCAGTTTGTCTTTCTGTTGGACAGCACAAATGTGATATTGCAATCGCAGGCCTGACAGTAACTGATGATCGTAAAGAACATGTAACATTTACAGATACATATTACAAAGCTTCACAGCGCCTTATCGTTCCAAGCAGTGATACAACATTTGATGGAATGAAAGATGCGAAAGAAGTAGAAGCAAAATTGAATGAGCTTACAAAAGATGACAAGATTGGTGTTCAGCAGGGAACAACAGCTTCAAGCTATATCGAAGGAAGCGAAGACTTTGGATTTGCTGGTCTTCCAGCAACATGTCAGCCATACAAGAGTGGATCTTTGGCAGTACAGGATATGCTCAACGGAAACATCAAATATGTAATCATTGATGCTGCTCCAGCAAAAGCCATCACAGAAGCAATCAATGCATTGCAGTAAGCAATCAAAAGAAAAAGAAAAGAAAACATATGCCAGGAAGGAAAATACATAATGTATTTTCCTTTCTTGGCGAGAATGAGAAAGGACAACCATGGGAAATTTTGGTCTGAAAGTTGATAAGTTTATGGAAATCTTTATCCAGCAGAATGGTTATGTGAAGGTGATCGAAGGATTACAGAACACTGTTCTGATTGCGGTAACAGGTTTGATCATTGGTATTTTAATTGGTACCATTATTGCAACAGTGGGAGTGTTGCCAAAATACAAAAGACTTCCAAGAATTTTAAATGGAATTTGTACATTTTACGTAGCATTGTTCCGAGGAACGCCAATCGTAGTACAGTTGCTGGTTGCGTATTATGCATTGATGCCAATGCTGGGCTTGAACCTTCCAGGTTTAAGAGTTGCGATTATTGTATTTGGTATGAACAGTGGAGCATATATTTCTGAGATTATGCGAAGCGGAATTCAGTCCGTAGATCATGGACAGATGGAAGCTGGACGAGCAGTAGGCCTTAGCTTTGGAACATCTATGATGAAAATCGTTATTCCACAGGCAGTAAAGAACATTCTTCCAACATTAGGAAATGAGTTTATTGCATTGATCAAAGAGACTTCTGTTGTGAGTTTTATCGCCGTAGCAGACTTGTACATGGCATTTAACTTCATTGGAACAAATAGTTATGAATTTATGGTGCCATATCTTGTCATGGCATTGATCTATATTGTACTCGTATTGATCATTACTTTGTTAGTACGTATTTTGGAAAGGAGCCTGAAGAAGAGTGATAGACGTAATTAATCTGAAAAAAAGTTTTGGAGATCTTGAGATCTTAAAAGGCATCGATATCACCATCAACAAAGGGGATATTGTTGCGGTACTTGGGCCATCAGGTTCTGGAAAAAGTACATTTTTACGTTGTCTAAACTGTATGGAAGACCCAACAAGCGGTAGCATCATTTTCAATGGTGTTGATATTGCTGACATGAAGGTTGATATTAATGTGCATCGCCGCCACATGGGGATGGTATTCCAGCATTTTAATTTGTTTAATAATAAGACAGTTCTTCAGAATATTATGATGGCTCCAGCCTATTTGAATTGTAAAGATCTGAAAGAAGCAAAAAGAAAGAACATGATCACAAAAGTGAAAAACATCTTCCGTAGCAATAAAGAAGAGTTGATTCCGATCACAACAACAAAAGAGAAGATTAAGGAAGAAGCAAAAGAGCAGGCAATGGAATTGCTTAAGAGAATCGGATTGGAAGATAAAGCAGATGCATATCCGTCTACCTTGTCAGGTGGGCAGAAACAGCGTGTAGCAATCATTCGTTCTATGGCGATGAATCCAGATGTGATTCTCTTTGATGAGCCAACTTCTGCGTTGGATCCAGAGATGGTAGGAGAAGTTTTGGAGTTGATGAAAGAACTTGCAAGTGAAGGTATGACCATGGTAGTTGTTACACATGAGATGGGATTTGCTCGTGAAGTAGCATCCAGAGTTATCTTTATCGATGATGGACAAATCAAAGAAGAAGCTCCACCAGAGGAATTCTTTGGTAATCCAAAAAATGAACGACTGAAAGAATTTTTATCTAAGATTTTATAAAAGATGAAGGCAGTTTCCTGTAGAGGGAGACTGCCTTTTGTGTTATGATGGTAGCTGAATGAAATGGAGATTAATATGAAATACGATAGAATCTTAGAAGGAATATTTTTGAAGAGACCTAATCGCTTTATTGCGTATGGAGAAATTCAAGGGAACCAGGAAACAATCCATGTAAAAAATACAGGACGATGTGCAGAACTTTTAACACCAAGAGCTAGAATTTACGTTCAGGAAAGTGATAATCCGCAACGAAAAACAAAATGGGATTTGATCGCAGTGGAAAAACAAGGTCGTATAATCAATATGGATTCGCAGATTCCAAATCGAGTGGTGCAGGAATGGATTGAGGCAGGTCATTTGTTTGAACAGGTTCAGCTTGTCAAACCAGAGGTGACCTATGGGAATTCCAGATTTGATCTGTATGTTGAAGCAGGAAATCGAAAAATTTTTATAGAAGTCAAAGGAGTGACTTTGGAGGAGAACGACGTGGTCCGTTTTCCAGATGCTCCTAGTGAACGCGCAGTGAAACATGTGGAAGAGCTATGTAAAGCTGTAAAAGATGGTTATGAGGCCTATGTTTTCTTTGTGATTCAGATGAAAGGTGTTCGATATTTTACTCCAAACGTAGATACCCATCCTGCTTTTGCGGAAGCATTGAAAAAAGCAAGGGCAGCAGGTGTTCGCGTTTTGGCATACGATTGCGATGTCACCCCCAATGAAATTACCATTGGGGAGCCAGTGGATGTGGTGCTCGGAAGTTCCATCTTGAAAGAATCCGTGGAGCCTTTGGTAGAGTGGTATCGAAAGAACAAACGAGATCTCCCTTGGAGAGTACATCCAGATGCGTATCGGGTGTGGGTGTCTGAGATTATGCTTCAGCAGACTCGTGTAGAAGCAGTGAAACCATATTATGAACGCTTTTTACGAGCATTTCCAAATGTACAGGCACTAGCAGAGGCGGAAGAAGACCAGCTGATGAAAATGTGGGAAGGGCTGGGGTATTACAATCGAGTGCGAAATATGCAGAAAGCAGCTCAGCAGATTATGACGGATTACGAGGGAAGATTTCCAAAGCAATATGACCAGATTATTAGGCTTTCTGGGATTGGAAATTATACTGCAGGAGCCATTAGTTCTTTTGCATATGGGATTCCAAAACCTGCAGTAGATGGAAACGTGTTGCGTGTTGTTTCGCGTTTGCTTGCCAGCGATGCAGATATTATGAAGGCCAGCGTGCGAACGGAAGTGGAAAGTCTGATCGAAGAGGTGATCCCGCAGGATGCGGCCAGTGACTTTAATCAGGGATTGATCGAGCTGGGAGCTATTGTTTGTGTGCCAAATAGGGAACCTAAATGCGAAGAATGTCCACTGAGAATTCTTTGTCAGGCAAAGGCCAAAGGAATCCAAATGGAGCTTCCGGTAAAAACGAAGGCGAAAGCCCGTAGAATTGAAAAAAGAACAGTCTTTATTTTTCGGGACCAAGAAACGGTTGCCATACGGAAACGCCCAGCAAAAGGTCTTCTAGCAGGTCTATATGAGCTACCGAATTTGGAAGGACATTTAACTAGGAAGGAAGTCATCGCTTACAGTAAATCCATTGGCCTTGCACCGATTCGGGTGAAAAAACTAGTTGCTGCGAAACATATTTTCAGTCATGTAGAATGGCATATGATCGGTTACGAAGTGATGGTAGATGAGTTGGAAAAAAACTGCAATGAGGACATGATCTTTGCAGGGCGTCAGGAGTTAAATGAAATCTATTCGATTCCATCTGCTTTTGAAGCATATATCCAACGAGAGAAAGAGTAGAGGGACGAGCAGAGCACACTCTGTTTCGTTGCGACAATACACAATCTATGTTATACTTTAGTATACTTAAGCAAAGAGAAGTATTGTCCGATATTTGCTATTCGAGATAAGGAGCAATGGATGTATGAGTGAAAAGGTAGAATTGTCAAAACAACAGAAAAAGTCTCAGGCTACAAAAGAAAAAATTTTTCGGGCTGCCAAAACAATTCTGAAAAAGAAGGGATATGAAGAACTTTCCATAAAAAATATTTGTGAGGAAGCTGGGGTTTCCAATGGAAGTTTTTATCATCATTTTAAAACGAAAGATGATCTGTTATCCTATTATATCGAAGAGCTTCCAAGCATTGATCCAGATGTATTGGAACTTCCGGCAAATGTGGAAGAAGCAAAAGAAGCCATTGTCCAGGTATATTTGAATTATGTAACATACTGCCGAGAGCTAGGTGTAGAATTTATGGCAGGATATTATGATACAAAAAATCAGGCATTGAATGTAGCTATTCGTTCAGAACGACCATATCCAATTGTGACGGTACAGAATTATGTGGAAAAAGCTGTACAAGCAGGACGAGTGCAGTTGATCGGAGATATCGATGGATTTACGACGGATATTCGTATGATTGTTATAGGCAATGTTTTTGAATGGTGTCTACGGGATGGTCAGGTAGATTTTGAAGGAAATATGAGACGTTCATTGGAACGATATTTAGAAAGTACATTAAAGTAGATAGAAGATTTCTGAAGGGAAACATAAGGTACGAAGGATGAAATATACATTTATCATCAATCCAAAATCTCGTTCGGGAAAAGGGTTGGTCTTATGGAATTTATTAAAACCAGAGTTGAAAAAACGACGAATCGAAAGTGAAGTGTTTTATACAGAATATGCAGGACATGCAACAGAGATTGCGCGACAGGTTACGGCGATAGATGTTACTAGCGAGGAAGATCATGTAATTGTTGTAATGGGTGGAGATGGATCAATCAGTGAGGTGCTGACGGGAATTCAGGATTTCACACATGTGATTCTTGGATATATACCGACCGGCTCTGGTAATGACTTTACGAGAGAATTGAGGCTTCCGACGGATCCAAAGGAAGCCTTTGAGTTGGTGTTAAATCCAGGCAGAATTGCGCCCATGGATGTAGGAGAAATTTCTTCTTGTGAAAAGACTTGGCGTTTTGGTGTTAGCACAGGAATAGGATTTGATGCAGCTGTTTGCCATAATGTAGAGCGTTCAAAGATGAAACCAGTGTTGAATAAAATACATTTGGGGCATTTGGTTTATCTGGAAGTTGCTCTGCGCAGACTGTTCTCAGACTCCTTTTACGAAATTGATGTTACATTAGAAGATGGAACGGTGAAGCATTTTTCGAAGGGATATTTTGTTGCAGTGATGAATCAGCCATACGAAGGAGGCGGGTTCAGATTTTGTCCAGATGCATTATCAGATGATGGCTTGCTGGATGTGATTGTCGTATCCGATATTCCACGATTAAAGGTACTTTGTTTGTTGCCAACTGCATTTGCGGGAAAGCATACTAGATTTCGTGGCGTTGATATTTTTAAATGTAAAGATATCCGTGTTCAAGTGAATGGAAAGGCGCCAATCCATGCAGATGGACAGCCTGTTGCGATAGAAGATCATTTTGAAGCAAATGTGTTAGAACGAAAGATCCGAGTGATCTTGCCAAAAGCAGAAGAGCAATGAAAGATTTTGTTAAGGTTTTATGAATTTTATTGTTGCTATATGAAAATCGTGTTATAATCGAAAACAGTTGATAATAAGCCGCTAGAGAGTAAGGGGAGCATTTTATTATTAAGGGAGTGTTCATTGTATGAACTTTAAGCAAAAAGCAATAGAACTGTTGAAGAAGTATAAGCACGCCTGGGTATTTAGTTATGCATTACTATATATGCCCTGGTTTTTATATTTAGAGAAACATGTTACAACAAATTTTTATGTGATCCATACTGCAATTGATGATTATATTCCATTTGTTGAATATTTTATTGTGCCATATTTGTTATGGTTTTTGTTTATTGCAGCAGTATTTGCATATTTCTTTTTTACAGATGTAGAAGGATTTTATAAATTGGCGAAGTTAAGTTTTATTGGTATGACAATTTTCCTGGTGATTTCTACCCTCATGCCAAATGGACTGATGCTTCGTCCACATGTATTTCCGCGGGAGAATGTATTTACAGAGTTGGTAAGATTTTTGTATCAGACCGATACGCCGACTAACGTATTTCCAAGCTTACATGTGTTTAATTCCGTTGCAGCTTGCATTGCTATTCATGAAAGTGAAGCGTTGCAAAAGCATAAAATGATCTGTTGGGGATCTTATTTTCTTGCGGCGACAATCATTCTTGCAACAGTATTTTTAAAACAGCATTCGGTCATTGATGTGATGGCAGCCTTTGTGATGGCGTATGCCTTGTATCAATTTATTTATGTACCTGCTTACAAGCATGTCCCACAGGTGGTTCGAAAAGCTGTTTATCAAGGAAAATAAGAATCATATTTTCACACGTACTAGTGAGATAAGAAAAGAATTGCCGTTACAATGCGGTGTTTTGAAAAATCAGTCGAGGAGGGCTTAGCACAATGGGTAAGATTATTTTAACAGGAGACAGACCTACTGGAAGACTTCATGTTGGACATTATGTTGGATCCTTGAAGAGAAGAGTGGAGTTGCAGAATTCTGGCGAATTTGACGATATTTATATTATGATTGCAGATGCACAGGCACTGACAGATAACTGGGATAATCCAGAGAAAGTGCGTCAGAATATTATTGAAGTAGCACTGGATTACCTTGCATGTGGATTGGATCCAGAGAAATCCACGCTGTTTATTCAGTCTCAGATTCCAGAATTATGTGAGTTATCATTTTATTATATGAACTTGGTAACGGTATCTAGACTTCAGAGAAATCCTACAGTAAAATCTGAGATTCAGATGCGTAATTTTGAGGCAAGTATTCCAGTTGGATTCTTTACCTACCCAATCAGCCAGGCAGCAGATATTACAGCATTCCAGGCAACTACTGTACCTGTAGGAGAAGATCAGCTTCCAATGTTGGAGCAGACAAAAGAAATCGTTCGTAAATTTAATTCTGTATACGGAGATACTTTAAAAGAGCCTGAGATTTTGCTTCCAAATAATAAGGCTTGTCTACGTCTTCCAGGAACCGATGGAAAGGCCAAGATGAGTAAATCTCTTGGAAACTGTATTTATTTGTCAGAAGAACCAGAAGATATTCAGAAGAAAGTATTCAGTATGTTTACTGATCCAACTCATATTAAAGTTTCTGATCCTGGTAAGTTGGAAGGAAATACAGTATTTACCTACTTGGATGCATTTTGTAAGGATGAGCATTTTGCAGAATTCCTTCCAGAGTATTCTTGCTTACAGGAGTTAAAAGATCACTATACAAGAGGTGGTCTTGGAGATATGAAGGTAAAACGTTTCCTGAACAATGTAATTCAAGCAGAGTTAGAGCCAATCCGTAATCGTAGAAAAGAATATCAGAAAGATATTCCATATGTATATGAGATTTTGAAGAAGGGTAGCGAAAAGGCAGAAGCTGTTGCAGCACAGACGCTGAAACAGGTAAAAGATGCGATGAAGATTAATTACTTCGATGATCAGGAATTGATTCAGAGCCAGTCTGAAAGATTCTCATAAGCGAGTTCAGAATTAAATAAAAAGAGGAATGGAGTTGTGTTTCAAAAGAATACACCTCCATTTTTTTCGCTATTTAAACGAAACACACCGAGATAAAGATAAAAAGACAACAAAAAAACCTGTAAGTAAAACTTACAGGTTTTCAGCGTGCGCGAGAAGATTCGAACTCCCGACCTTTTGGTCCGTAGCCAAACGCTCTATCCAGCTGAGCTACGCGCACATACTTTTGAGTGAATGTCTCGCTCAAAGCAAGATTAAGTATATAATAAGCACATCACTTTGTCAAGCGTTTATTTGAAAAAAATTAAAAAAATTAAATGCCTTTTGAAACGGCTTATTCATAGACAGATCAGGTATTCAATAGGCTGCCAGGAACAGAGAAGGAAATGAAATCTCCTGACAGCCTTAGAACCCTGAACCAAGCTCAAAGCGAGTCTTATTGTCTAAAATTCATATGAAAATTTGTCATACAATTACAGATTTTTTTGAACTTATTTCTCGCGGAACAGATGTCTTGGGATACCATCTACCATAACAGGAGAAACATCTCCCTGAATCAATGGACGAACATAGCTGATAAATTCATCTGTTACGTAATCGCCTTCCTCGTTGACCCATTCTCTAGGAACAAGTTTTTCATCATTGGCAATCTTATGTACATCTTTTACTTCAGTACCTGCCTGGTATGGATCGTCAGACAATCTCTGCAATACAACCATCTTACCAGTATCACCCTCATCGGCAGCTTTGACGGCAGCTCCACCAACCTGATATGCCTCCAAAATATCTACACGAGAAGAGCAGTGAGATGCTGCACGCTGTAAAGTGCTCAGCTCGATGGCACGTGTCTTACATCCAATTTCGCCGGCAATGTAGCTTGCCAGGTAGTTTGCTGTACCAGAAAGCTGTTTGTGTCCAAATGCATCTACAAAATCAATGCTGGAACCAAGTTCACATACGTAGCGTCCATCTGCAAGTTTAATACCTTCAGAGACAGCAACAACAACGGAACGACGCTTTTCAAGCAGTTTCCTTACCTTCTGTCCAAATGCTTCCACATCAAATGGAAGTTCTGGCAAATAAATCAAATCTGGGCCATTACAATCCTCACCCTGAGATAATGCAGCAGCACCTGTCAGCCATCCAGCGTTACGCCCCATGACTTCTACAATAGAAACAAGTCCGTTGTCATATTCCAAACAGAAGCTGTCGCGGATGATTTCTTTTACAGATGTACCGATGTACTTAGCAGCACTACCATAACCAGGGGTGTGGTCTGTCAAAGCAAGGTCATTATCAATGGTCTTTGGACAACCAACGAATCTTGTTGGGAATCCAGTGATGATTGCATAATCAGATAATTTTTTGATGGTATCCATGGAGTCGTTACCACCAATATAGATAAATGCTTCAATATCCAATTTTTTAAGAATGGCAAAGATACGATCATAAAGATCACGATCTTCGTGAATTTCTGGCAATTTATAACGACAGGAACCAAGAAATGCAGCTGGAGTTCTTTTTAAAATCTCTGCATCCAGTTCTGTTGTAATATACTCGGACAAATCCACATATCTTTCTTGGAGAAGTCCTTGAATACCATAAAGCATGCCATATACTTTGTTAGCACCGCGGTCTTTGGCGGTGCGATATACCCCAGCGAGACTTGAGTTAATAGCAGCAGTAGGTCCACCTGACTGCCCAACAATTACATTACCCTTCATTCTATGTTACCTCCGAATCATTTAATTAAAATTCCACACTCTGTGGAAACATCATAAGGTTAGTTTAGTGTATTTTGAACAATTTGTAAAGGAAAAATAAGAAAAATACATAAAAAATATACAAAACAATGTTGTTTTAATCATGAGATAAGGTAAAAAGGGAGAAGGATAGAAGTAAAAAAAGACGTAAAAAAAGAGTAAGAAAAGAGGTTGCATTTTAAAAGGAAATCAAGTATCGTACAAGTACTCTGAATATGAATTCTGATTTTCTAACATTCTGAATCAGTTCTAA
>Mya_p2__coassemble_949_pt1 | contig 19563 bp, 15 predicted proteins | sample Mya_p2__metabat2_high_PE_023 | metagenome-assembled genome bin Mya_p2 | reverse complement strand
GTTAAGATGAGGAAAACCTCATTTTAACTTGTACTAAATCTTGACATAGGACCAAGTCATACTATCAATTCATTGCATCAATCAAGATCAATTTCAACATATTCTGAAAAAGTAGATGAGATGGGTTCCGAGGCATATAAAGCAATCCTTAAACAAGCAAGGGATTACAATCAATATTTGATGGATCATTCTACTTTGTGTCAAATGACAGCCCAAGAAAAGGAAATGTATCGACAGTGTTTGAATGTAGATGAAAGCGGAATGATGGGATCCATTGAAATACCTGCAATTCATGTATCATTACCCATATATCACGGAACGGATGACCGTGTTTTGCAAACGGCCATTGGACATTTGGAAGGAACAAGCTTGCCCGTCGGAGGTGAAAGTACCCATTGTGTCTTATCTGGACATTGTGGACTTCCAAAAGCGAAACTATTCACAGATTTAAATCAATTAAAAGTAGGGGATGGATTTTTCCTTCGAATTTTAAATGAGAATATGTACTATCAGGTGGATCAGATTCAGATTACAGAACCGACGGAAAAAGAGCCCCTACAGATTGTCCATGGACAAGATTATTGCACTCTTGTTACATGCACACCTTATGGAATTAATACCCATCGTTTACTTGTTCGCGGGCGGCGAATCATGGGGGATGAACAAGAATTGCAGGAGAAAATGGAAGCTGAAGAAAAAGAGCAAAAAAGATTTAAAGTGTTTCAGGATTGGATGCAACGAAAAGGGGGAAAGAAAGTAATTCTGCTCTTGATTTTGACAATTCTAGCTCTTTTTATTCTAAGGGAATTGACAGTACTTTTCGCAAATATATAATCGTATATAGCTAGATTTTTTTACAAGTAAAAAGAGAAAAAATACTATGAGTGGAGGGGTAAACATGAAGATTGCAATTGTAGATGATGAAAAGAGTATCCGATCATATTTGCAAGAAAAAATCAAGCAATGTAAGTATTTTGAAGAGGAGGAGTGTGAGGTTCAATGCTTCGAAAATGGAGAGGCATTTCTTCGAACGAAGATAGAAGAAATCGATATTTTATTTTTAGATGTGGAAATGCCAGGAATCAATGGAATGGATCTGGCAAAAAAATTAAGAGAAGAGAAATGCAATGCGATTCTTGTATTTATCACTGCTCATGCGCAGTTTGCGATAGAAGGATATGAAGTGAGTGCATTTCGATTTTTGATGAAGCCAATTCAAGAAGAAAAACTAGAGGAAACTTTTTTTGCGCTTTATAAGGCGTATAAAAGGTCTAGAAGAAAAATTGTATTACGTGCAGGGTGTATAGAATATATTTTTTATTTGAATGAAATTCTATATATGGAATCCATGAGAAATCGTGTGATTGTAACATGCAAAGATAAGCAGGTAGTAATTGATGGCCCTTTGCAGGCAGTATATGAAGAATTGCGAGAAGATGGTTTTATGAAAACTCATCGTTGTTATATCGTTAACATGGATCAAGTTACACAGGTAACAACTCATATGATTAAATTTGGAGAAGATCATTATGTGCCACTTAGCAAAACCCATAAATCAAGATTTTTAAAAGAATTAAGAGAATTTCGGGGGAAGGCATCATGACAAGATGTTTTATGATTATTTTATTTGAAAATCTTATTTTGATGGCGTTGTGTCTTTATTATTATTCTAATTTGAAAGAGACGAAAGAGTTAAAGAAGGAAAAGATTATACTTCTTGTAGTAGTGAATTTGCTTGTTACAATTGTAGGTGCAATCTTGTATCCATATTGTGGGATTTTATTGCTCTTACTTTTGATAGTAGATGGAGTAATCTGGGTTCATGGAGAACCACACCAGCAACGTACCATTGTAATCTTAAAGATTGTATTTTATATAGGATTGATGGGGATGTCATATCTGTTTGGTATGGGGTACTTCCGGAAATATGTGGAACGAAGTGGAATATCAAACTCTCTTCATCAGCAGGATATCTTGCTAAGTGTGTTACTTGACATGTGTCTGCTGTCCATTTTTATTTTATATGCTTGCCAGGTTATTTATTTTAAGGATAGAAAATTAAAATACTTCTGGGGATTGTTAAGTATTTATGTGGTGAAGGATCTCTACATGTTACATGCTAGTGCATTTGTGGTATTATCCAATGCAAGTTATTTTCGAAATCTAGCTTTATACATTCCATGGGTAGTTGTAGAATATCTAGTCTATAGCGTGCTTGTTGGTGTGTTTGAGATTTTAAGAGTAAAGAAAGAGCGTGAAGATTTATACAATGATAGAGACGAGTATTATCAAAATTTAGATAAGGACATTTTTGAATGTAGAAGGTTGTATCATGATATGAACAAAATTGTTCATTTGTATGAATATTCAGATGATGCGAAAGCTGTGGCAATGTCAATGTTTCAAAGGATGGAAGAAATAGCACATTGTTGTCAAACAGGAAGTTCACTATTGGACACGATAGTTTTTAACGGAAAGCGAATCGCAAAAAAAGAAGGGACAGAATTTGAAGTTAAGATTCCAACAGGGATCCTTTCGTTTGCAAATGATCAGGATTTAAGTGTTTTATTTTCGAATGCTATTTCAAATGCATTGGAAGCTTGTCATAAAATTGAAGAGGGAGAAAAGAAGATACGGTTGAATGTCCATCGTCAAGGAGAGGATATTACAATAGACATTGAAAATACAGTTGCAAAAAATAAACGACAGGAAAACTTTGTGACGAATAAAATTAAGAATGAATTTCATGGTTTTGGATTGAAGAGTATTGAGACGGTTGCGAAAAAATATGGTGGCTCGATTATGTATGATAGGAATGATCAGATTTTTTGGTTGATTGTCACATTGAAGGATAGAAAATAAAATGATGGCTGAAAAAGAGGATATTTTTAGAGGGAAAGATGGAATTTTATATTGCGCAATCTGCAAAGAACCAAAGGAAGCATATTATCCAGTGGATTCTATCATGGGAGGAAAAAAGCATCCCAGATTATGTCGATGTGAACGAGAAGAGAGAGACCGATTACAACGATATTACAAAGAAAAAGAAGTGCTCGAACAGATTGACAGGTACAAGCGAATCTGTTTTCGAGAAAAAGAAATGCGAACCTATACATTTCAAGGCCTTGTGGAGGAATCCTATTTGGTAAAAGGATATGCGATCCAGCAGGCTAGAGCATATGTTTTGAATTGGCACGTCAAAAAGAAGGAAGGTTGTTTACTTTGGGGACCGGATAAAAGTGGAAAAAGTTATCTAGCTTGTTGCGTGGCAAATGCACTGATTGAAAATGGAATTCAAGTGAAAATGACGACCATTGGGACGGTCTTACAAGAAATGTCAAAGGTCAAAAGTAAGCCGGAATACGTAACTAGCTTAATGCGTTATGAACTGTTGATTGTAGATAAGATTGGCTCAGAAGTTTATGAAAAATATGTTTTAGAAAGCTTATTATATCTCTTGGATTACCGTTATCAGACACATCGTCCATTGGTATTGATATCTACTGTATCAGTAACACAAATGGAAACGGAAACCGACTTTTTAAAGAGACGCATTTATCGCCGTATTCTACAAATGTGTCGTCCGTTGTACATTTATGAAAAAGGATGAACATAATAAAAATGTGCAGATATCAGAGAAAAATTTTGCTCTGTTATCTGCACGTTTTCTGTTTTTTATGATTGATGCTCTTTCACTTGTTGTGTGATAAAGTCATACAATTTTTCTACTGCATCTCCATGAATTTGTTTTGCTTGTCGCTCCACCATTTTTTTCTGTGCTTCTGGATTGTTCATCAGACGGATGCCTCGTCGAACTTGACCAAGAATCGTAATGGCAGTCCAGCTCATGCCAGAGCGCATAAAGAACCGACGATTGATGGTTTCACAGCCGGGAATCGGTGCAGTGTGGATTATAGGAACACCAACAACGGCAGCTTCAGTGGAAGTTAATCCTCCAGGCTTTGTAAATAAGACATCACAAGCACTTAAGTACAGAGGCATTTGCTCGGTATAGCCTAGAACAATCACACGAGGTTCCTCTTTGAATTGTTTTTTTAACTTTTTCTCGGCCTTTTTATTATTACCGCAAACAGCAAGAATCTGTTCTGTGGTTGTGCGAAATACTAGCTTTTCTACCAGCTCTACAAAGTCTCCAGCACCCATGCTACCACCAGCCAATAGAAAATATTTTTGATCCAGGTTCAGCCCAAGACTTTTTCGAGCGTCTTCTTTGCTGATGTTCAGACGACATTTCTTTGCAACAGGAATTCCAAAGGTTTGGATTTTTTCATTTGGAATGCCTCGTTTGACACAAGATTTTCGTAAGGCTTCATGGGGAAGAATATAATAATCGCAATCTGTTTCTTCCCAAAACGGAATGCAAGTATAATCAGTCATTACTGCAATGGTCGGCGGAAGGGGCATACCCTTGCGTTTCATATAGGTAATGGTTTCCGCTGGATAAAGATGAGGCATAATCAAAACATCAGCTGGATTTTCCTTTAAATATTCGTAAAGATATTTTGCCATACGTCCGTTGATATAATACACAGGTGATTTTTTTGTAATGCGACTGATGAACTTACCCAATTTATATATAAGACCGAATAAAAGAGGTGTTTTCTTTACAATCTGAACGTAACCATCGCCAACAATTTTGGAAACTTTTTTACTTGCAAGGCAAAGATAATCCAGGACGCATGCTTCATCACCATGAGAGTGCAATTCTTCTGCAATGGCTTTGGCAGCAGAATTGTGCCCACCACCTGTATTACAAGATAAGATTAAAGCTTTCATTGAGTACTCCTTTTCTAGTGCTTCTCAGTAACGGCGTTATCCTGTTCGCATGCCAGTGCACTGACATAGTGTTTATGAATTACAATACCAGCAATCAAAAGGCATCCGCACATGACCAGGCGATATTTGACAGCAAAAATTGTGCTGATTCCAAATGCAAAGAAAGCGTAAATGCTTTTTCTAGTATTAGATTTTGCTGGGATTGCAACAAGGAAGAGCAAATACCAAACAATCAGCAAAGCCAGTGGTTGCCAAATAGGGAGCAGTCCAATGAGAACTCCAAAGGAAACGGCAATTCCTTTTCCGCCCTGTCCCTTATTAAAAATGGAATGTGCATGTCCAAAAACAGGTGCAGCAAGAACCAACGCAAACATCCATGTGTCAATGCCAAGATGGGAGGCACACAACATGACAGGAAGAGCACCTTTTAACAAATCCAACAACAATGCTAAGATTCCACAAAATGGACCACCGCAGGCAAATGCGTTAAAGGCACCAGGGTTTCCATCTTTGGAATCCTTCGTCACATCAACTTTTTTCAAAACGTAAGGAATGATTCTTCCGAATAAAATACTTCCAGACAAAAAGCCGGAAACAATGTATATCAAATATCTATAATCCATAAATAACCTACTTTCTTAGGAAAATAAACAGACATGCATCTGTTCGGTAATTAATGACAGTTTACCATATTGAAAAAATGGGTGCAACAAAAACGAGGTTCACAAAAAGTTCACAAAAATATTAGCACTCCATATTGACGAGTGCTAATATAAGTGTTATATTACAGCTAGAACAAAGGAGGGGAACAAAAAGAACTTCCAATGTTCAGGTAACATACACCGGAATGAACGCGGAGTAAACATTTATTCTAGGTGCGAGATGAGTTTTAGTCATTAGATTAGATATGGAAGGAGATATGACTTATGTTGATGCCTAGTATTTTTGGAGAGAATTTATTTGATGATTTTATGAAAGATTTCCCATTTTACGATGATCGTGATGAGAGAAGAATTGAGAAAAAACTGTATGGTCATCATGCAGCAAACTTGATGAAGACAGATATTCGAGAGACAAAAGAAGGATATGAATTGTTGACAGATCTTCCTGGATTTAAAAAAGACGAAGTCAAAGCTTCGTTGAAAGATGGTTACCTTACAATCTCAGCTACTAAGGGATTGGATGAAGACGAAAAAGATGAAAAAACTGGAACATATATTCGCCGCGAAAGATTTGCTGGATCCTGTCAGAGAACGTTCTACGTTGGCGAGGATGTAACAGAAGCTGATATTAAAGGCGAATTTAAACATGGCATTTTGAAGCTGTTTGTTCCTAAAAAAGTAAGACAGCCAGAAGTTCCAGAAGAGAAGTTTATTTCCATTGAGTAAGGAACCTTGATAAAATAAAGAATAACTCCGAGATCTGAATCGCAAGGCGACAAGGTCAGACGGATCAATGCGAAAGAGGAGGTCGGTTCATTCCGATCTCTTTTTTTAATTTATTTTGATAGCAAGAGAAAATTAAAGACAATATTATAAAAAATGTGGTGAAATATAAAATGGAAGAGGGTGAGAAGAATGGCAAAGAAAAGGGATTATTACGAAGTGCTTGGTTTACAGAAGGGCGCGGATCAAAATGCAATAAAAAAAGCATACCGTAAGTTAGCAAAGAAATATCATCCAGATACCAATGCGGGAAATGCATCGGCAGAGGAAAAATTTAAGGAAATCACAGAAGCGTACAATGTGCTAAGTGATGAAGAAAAGAGAAAACTATATGATCAGTTTGGCCATGCAGCGTTTGATGGAGGTATGGGCGCTGATGGTGCCGAAGGATATTCCAGCACTGGCGGATTTGGAGGTTTCGGTTCTGGTGGATTTGGTTCCGGTGGCTTTGGATCCAGTGGAACATGGCGGACACAAGGACCTGATGGAAGTTATCAAGAGTTCCATTTTAATGGGGACGCTGGTAATATGGATGACATCTTTGAACAAATATTTGGAAGTTCTATGCATGGACAAAATAGTCGAAGCTATCGTCAAGGCTCCACTGGAGGATTCGGCCGAGAAGCCTATAGGAGCAAAGGAGAAGATGTACATGCAGAAGTAACCATTGGATTTGACGATGCAGCATTTGGAAGCAAACGGGTTATTCGTTTGCAGTCCCAAAGTGGTGGCATACAATCTTTGGAAGTGAAGATTCCAGCAGGAATTGAAGATGGAAAAACAATTCGGCTTCGTGGAAAAGGTTCCCCTGGAATTGCAGGTGGAGAATCCGGAGATTTGCTTTTGAAAGTTCATGTTGCGGAGAAACCTGGATATACAAGAAAAGGACAAGACGTTTATACAACTGTTTCCGTACCATTTACAACGGCAGTATTAGGAGGAGAAGTCCCAATACAGACACTTTACGGTAATGTGGTTTGTAAAATCAAACCAGGCACACAATCCGGAACGAAAATCCGCTTGAAAGGAAAAGGAATTGTAGCCATGAATCAGCCAAATGTTCATGGAGATCAGTATGCAACAGTAGAAATTCAAGTACCGAAAAATCTAAGCCCAGAGGCAGTTCAAAAATTGCGTGAATTTGAGAGATTAAGCATGGGACAATCCAGATCGGGGCATGTGGCATAAAGAAAAATAAAAATACAGTAAGATACAGAAAGTGTGTCTTGCTGTATTTTTTATCAAAAATAAGAATCAGGGATGTATAAATGGTTTATGGTGTTATATAATAAAAGAAGACAAATGTGAAAAATAGATGATTATAACAGTAGCATGTATTAGGAAAATTCATCATATTTGTTAGAATGTTATTTGGAAAATAAAGTGATTTAGGAGAGAAACCTATGAAATATGAAATGCTTGTCCTTGACTTGGACGGGACATTAACCAATTCAAAGAAGGAAATCACAGAGCCTACAAGAAAGGCTTTGATTGAAATCCAGGAGGCTGGGAAGAGAGTTGTTTTGGCTAGCGGACGTCCGATCAATGGTGTGCAGCCGTTAGCGGACAAGCTTCGCTTGGATCAGTTTGGGAGTTACATTTTATCTTTTAATGGAGCACGAATTACACAGTGTTCCACAAAACAGATTATTTATAATAAGACAATTCCACAGGGTGTGATCGAGCCTATTTTTCAGTTGGCGAAGGAGTATGAGCACTTAGGTGTGGATATCATCACATATCAAGATGATAATATTATTTCTGGAATTTGTCCAAATGAATACACAAAGAAGGAAAAATTTATCAATTCCATGAATATTAAGCGCGTGGACAATTTCCCAGAGTATGTGAATTTTCCAGTGAACAAGTTGTTGATTCCTGGAGAGCCAAAGGTGTTGGAGGAGATGATGGAAGTATTAAAAGCCAAATTCCACACACTTTTGAACATTTATCGTTCGGAGCCATTTTTCCTGGAGATTATGCCGCAGAACATCGACAAAGCATTTACATTGCAAAAGCTGTTGAGTAGCATAGGGTTATCAGCGGATCAGATGATCTGTTGCGGAGATGGTTACAACGATTTGTCCATGATCGAGTACGCAGGACTTGGTGTTGCCATGGAAAATGCACAGCCGATCGTAAAGGAAAGTGCGGATTATATTACAAAATCTAACGATGAAGATGGTGTATTGTATGTCATCAATCAATTTATGAGAGATTAAAGAAATGAGGCAATCGTAATGAAAGTATTGATGTTAAACGGAAGTGCAAAGGAAAAGGGGGTGGCATTGCCAGATATAGAGCATGTTTACCGAACCAATTATATCCGATAAGAGCAATAGAAAATGTAGATAGGATCAGAGATGGGGAATCCATAACATGTTCTTGTTATTATAGAAGAATTGTTTTATAATGACGGGGAAGTCTTTGTTATTAATGTAACAAAAAGGAGAGATACACTGATGATAAAAGTTCAGGAATATAGAGGACACATTCGTAACTGGGAAGCACTTTGCAAACAGTTGGAGATTTCTTTGGAGTTGTCCAGAGAAGAGCGAGAGGAAGCAATTCTGATCAAAGCGTATGAGACATGGGGATATGACATGGCAGATCATATGCATGGTATGTTTGCATTTGCTTTGTGGGATGAGGAAGAAGAGAAGCTTTTCTGCTTGAGAGACCAGTTCGGAACAAAGCCATTTTATTATTACGAGACAGCAGATGGAAAGCTGTTATATGGAACAACCATTCGACAGATTTTGGATCAGCCAGGTTTTGTAAAAGAGTTAAACGAGGAGATGCTTCAGATTTACATGAGTTTGACCTATGTTGCTGGAGAGGATACATTTTTCCGAGGGCTGAAGAAGTTATTGCCAGGAAGATATCTGGTTTGGCAGAATGGGAAGAAGGAGATTGTACGGTATTGGAAACCAGAATTCCATCCAGATGAGAGCAAGTCTTTAGAGGATTGGGCAGATGAAATTCATACAACTGTACAAGAAATCATGCCAGAGTTAAGAGCGAAGGATGAATATGCCGAAGCATTTTTGTCAGGTGGTGTAGATTCTTCTTATGTAGTTGCAATGTCAGATGTGGAGCAAACAGATTCTTGTGGATATGATGAAGAGCGTTTTGATGAGTCTGGCATGGCAAAGGATACAGCAGATCTTTTGAAGAGAGGATTTCAGCGTTGTAGAATTACACCAGAGGAATATTTTGAGATTGTTCCTTGGGTGATGTACAATATGGAACAGCCACTTGGAGATGCATCAGCCATTGCATTTGCATTGGGATGTAAGGCAACAGCAGAGCATACAAAGATTTGTTATTCTGGAGAAGGCTCTGATGAGTTCTTTGGCGGATACAATATGTATCGTAACGCAGAACGTTATGGAGAGAATTTGAAAACGTTTTACGTTGGTAATACCAATATCATGAAGGAAGACGAGAAGGAACGTATTTTGAAACACTACAATCCAGAAGTACTTCCAATTCATATTGCAGAGCCAATTTATGATGAGACAGAAGGTTTGGATCCATTGACAAAAATGTCAGACGTGGATATTCAGATTTGGCTGGAGGGAGACATTTATCTGAATGTAGATAAGATGAGCCTTGCAGCAGGACTGGAAGTTCGTATGCCTCTTACAGACCGCAGAATTTTTGATATTGCATCAAGAATGCCATCAAAATATAAGGTTAATGAGGAACAGAATAAAGTTGCTTTCCGTACGGCAGCAGCCAATGTACTTCCAGAAGAAATTGCATTTCGTAAGAAACTTGGATTTATTGTTCCAATTCGTATCTGGATGGCAGATGATCGATATAATGCAGATGTTAGAGCGAAGTTCCATAGTGATTATGCAGCGAAGTTCTTTAACGTCGATGAGATCAATGCAATTTTTGATGAATATGTAGGTGGTAATTCAGATAACTGGAGAAAAGTGTGGACAATCTACACATTTCTTGTTTGGTATGAGGAATACTTTATTAAAAGATAATCGGCAAAATTGTTTTTAATGCTCAAGGAGCAGGAGATAGATAAAAAATAATAAGAAAGTGAGTAGAGATTATGCAGATTACAAACGACATTCTTTATGTAGGTGTGAATGATCACAAGGTAGATTTGTTTGAAGGACAGTATGATGTTCCAAACGGAATGTCTTACAATTCTTATGTGATCAAAGATGAGAAAATTGCGGTAGTAGATACTGTAGATGTGAAATTCCAGCACGAATGGTTGGACAATGTAGGAAAGGCTTTGGATGGTGCAACTCCAGATTACTTGATTGTTCAGCACATGGAGCCAGATCATTCTGCCAATATTGAGAACTTCATGAAAGTATATCCAAATGCAAAAATCGTTGCAAATGTGAAGACATTTACAATGATTGAGAACTTCTTTCGCAAATTGGATCTGACAGGAAAGAAAGTAGAAGTAAAGAATAAAGAGACATTGTCACTTGGTAAACATGAATTGACATTTGTTTTTGCTCCAATGGTTCACTGGCCAGAGGTTATGGTAACTTATGATAGCACAGATAAAGTACTCTTCTCTGCAGATGGATTTGGTAAATTCGGTGCATTGGATGTAGAAGAAGACTGGGATTGCGAAGCACGTCGTTATTACATTGGTATCGTTGGAAAATATGGCGCACAGGTTCAGAATCTTTTGAAAGCTGCATCTACTTTGGATATTGAAGTAATCTGTCCACTTCACGGGCCAGTTTTGAAAGAAAATCTTGGCCACTACATTGATAAGTACAATACATGGTCTTCTTACAGTGTAGAAGAGGAAGGTGTTGTAATCGCATATACTTCTGTTTATGGAAATACAAAAAAAGCAGTAGAGACTTTGGCAAACAAATTAAGAGAAAAAGGTTGTCCAAAGGTCGTTGTATACGATCTTGCTCGTAATGATATGTCTGAAGCTGTGGAAGATGCATTCCGTTTTGGAAAACTTGTTCTTGCAACAACAACATACAATGCAGATATTTTCCCATTTATGAGAACTTATATTGAGCATTTGACAGAGCGTAACTTCCAGAAGCGCACGATTGGTTTGATTGAGAATGGTTCTTGGGCTCCAATGGCACTTCGTACGATGAAGGGAATGTTTGAGAAGAGTAGAGATATTACTTGGTTGAACAGCGAAGTGAAGATTATGTCTTCCCTGAGCGATGAGAATATGGAGCAGTTGGAAGCAATGGCAGACGAACTTTGCAAAGAGTATGTTGCACAGTCCAACGAGACAGCAAACAAGAATGATATGACAGCACTATTCAGAATTGGATATGGTCTCTATGTCGTAACATCCAACGATGGCACAAAAGACAATGGTCTGATTGTAAATACAGTATCTCAGTTGACAGACAACCCATACCGTGTAGCGGTTAATATTAACAAAGCAAATTATTCTCACCACGTGATCAAACAGACTGGTGTGATGAACGTAAACTGCTTATCTGTGGAAGCACCATTTAGCGTATTCGAAAGATTTGGATTCCAGAGCGGACGTCAGGCAGATAAATTTGCTGGACAGGATGTTCTTCGTTCTGACAATGGATTGGTATTCCTTCCAAAGTATATCAATGCATTTATGTCCTTGAAGGTAGAGCAGTATGTAGATTTGGATACTCATGGCATGTTCATCTGTACTGTAACAGAAGCTCGTGTCATGAATGACAAAGAGACAATGACATATACATACTATCAGAATAATGTAAAACCAAAACCACAGACAGAAGGTAAAAAAGGTTACGTTTGCAAAATCTGTGGATATATTTACGAGGGAGACAATCTTCCAGACGATTACATTTGTCCACTTTGCAAACATGGTGTTGCAGACTTTGAGCCAATTGGATAAAGAACATAATTTTCAGAGAGACAGTTTTCGGACTGTCTCTTTTTCCATTTCAAGATTTGTGGTATGATAAATGAAATAGAAAGTGTGTTCGATAAATTGGCAACAAAGGAGGACGTGCATGTCATTACAGTTTATTTTTGGAAATTCGGGAGCAGGAAAATCTCAGTATTTATACCACTATATTATAAAAGAATCGATGGAACATCCGAAAACCAATTATCTGGTAATTGTACCGGAGCAGTTTACCATGCAGACGCAAAAAGATTTGTGTATGGCACATCCACGTCATGGAATCATGAACATTGATGTGCTTAGTTTTGCACGCCTTTCTCATCGTATTTTTGAGGAAACAGGACGGGGAACAAAGATGATCCTGGATGATGAGGGAAAGAACTTGATCATTCGAAAAATTGCAGGACAGTATGAGGACGATTTAAAAGTACTGAAGGGCAATTTGAAGAAGCAAGGGTATATCAGCGAGGTGAAATCGGTAATTTCCGAGTTTACACAATATGGCATCGGTTTCGATGAATTGGATGGATTTTTGGAAACCTTGGATTCAGAATGTTATCTATCTTATAAGTTGCAGGATATTCGAAAAGTATATGAAGGATTTGAATCTTACTTGGCAGATCGTTATATTACAAAAGAAGAATTATTGGATGTGCTAAGTGAAGCGGTTCCAGAGTCCCAGATTTTAAAGGACAGTGTGGTGGTGCTGGATGGATTTACAGGATTTACTCCAGTACAGAACCGATTGTTAGGAGAACTGATGAAAGTATGTAGTAAAGTGCTCTTGACAGTGGAAATGGATCAGCGGGAAGATCCATTTTCTTATCAGCATCCATATCAGTTATTCGCAATGAGTAAACAAATGGTCACTTCTTTGGTGAAAATTGCCGGAGAAAATCGAGTCACTGTGGATAATTCCATTTTCTTGTACGAGAAACCAGTGGCACGTTTTCGAAAGAATCCAATGATGGGATTTTTGGAAGAAGAATTGTTCCGATATTCGGGGAATAAATATGAGAGAAATGATGAAAAAGAGGAACAGAGCATTTCCATTCATGTCACAAAAACACCTCGGGAAGAAGCTGAATTTGTAGCTGCATCTATTCGTAAGATTGTAAGAGAAAAGAACTATCGATACCGTGATATTGGAGTTATCGTCAGTGATATGAATACCTACGCAGACTACTTGGAAAAGCAATGTGCAGATTACGAGATTCCTATTTTTATGGACCATAAGAAAAGTATTTTGCTTAATGCTTATGTAGAATATGTTCGTAGTTTACTGACAATGATTGAGCAGAATTTTTCTTATCCAAGTGTATTTCGTTTTTTGCGAACTGGTATGAGCGGATTTACAAGAGAAGAAGTGGATCGTCTGGAGAATTATGTCATTGCTCTTGGAATCCGTGGATATAAAAAGTGGCAAAGTGTCTGGGTGAGACGAACTGCTGAAGTGGGCGAAGAATCTCTCGCCCAGCTGAATCATTTGCGTGTACAGTTTGTAGAAAAAATTGATGGATTGGTAACAATCTTAAGGAAAAGAAGCAAGACAGTCAAAGATGTGACTTTGGCAGTGTATGACTTTTTATGCCAGGAAAAATTGCAAGAGAAAATAGAGAAAACAGAGCAACAATTTCAAGAAGCGGGAGAGCTTGCTTTGGCAAAAGAGTATTCCCAGATTTACCGCATCCTTATGGATTTATTTGATAAGTTTGTGGAGTTATTAGGAGAAGAAAAAATCTCGTTGAAAGAGTATTGTGAGTTGTTGGATGCTGGTTTAGAAGAGGCAAAGGTAGGTGTAATTCCGCCAAGTTTGGACCAGGTGGTTATTGGAGATGTGCAGAGAACCCGACTGAATCATTTGAAGGTACTGTTTTTTGTAGGAGCAAATGATGTTTTCATTCCAGGAAAATTAGGGCAGAGTGGTTTGTTGTCAGAGCGAGACCGAGAGCAATTTACAAATAGAAATATTGCGTTGTCTCCAGGTACAAAAGAGAAAACTTATATTCAGAAGTTTTATCTCTACTTGAATCTGACGAAGCCATCGGAACAGTTGATCTTATCTTTTTCTAAAGTTTCTGGAGATGGTAAATCCTTGCGTCCAGCTTATGTGATTCAAGATTTACAAAGAATGTTTCCAGGACTTGTCGTGGAAGATGAAGAAAAGCGCTCTTTGTTGGAACGGGAGTTGACCTGGAAGCGCGGCGAAAAAGAGTTAGCAGCAGGAATCCGAGATCGCGTGCACGGAGTCAGCGACGAGTGGAAGGAATTGTACACCTGGTATCGGAATCACGTAGTGGATTCAAAGGATGTAAATCGTTTCTTGGATGCGGCCTTCTATCGAAAGAAAAAGGAACAGTTGTCAGAAAAAACAGCACAGGAGTTGTATGGAGATCTGTCACGGACAAGCGTGACACGTTTGGAACGTTTTGCAAATTGTGCTTATGCGCATTTCCTTTCCTATGGCTTGCGACTTTCGGAGCGAGAACAGTACACTTTTGAAGCCATGGATCTGGGAAATCTTGCCCACCAAGCAATGGAAAGGTTTGCTGGCAAGTTGGAAAGTCTGCAGTTAGATTGGGCAAAAGTATCCATAGAGTTGCAGGAGCAGCTCATTGAAGAAAGTGTAGAAGAAAGCATTTTAGATTATGGGAATACTGTGCTTTACAGCTCTGCACGAAATGAATATATGATCACACGATTGAAACAACTGATTCGGCGTTCTGTTTGGGCGTTGACGAAACAGGTAGAAGGGGGAGACTTCCGCCCAAGTCGATTTGAGATGAAGTTTGGAAGTGGAAAGATTGACCGAATCGATCTGTGTAAAGAAGATGGAACCATTTATGTTAAAGTAATTGATTACAAAACAGGCTTGAAAAACTTTGATCTGTTGTCTTTATACCATGGATTGCAAATGCAGTTGCCGGTTTATATGAATGCAGCTTTAGAGGTGATCCGTAGAGCACATCCGGAAAATGAGATTGTTCCGGCAGGAATCTTTTATTACAAAATGCGAGATCCATTTGTGGAAAAAATAAAAGATGACAGGGAATTGGAAGCAAAACTTCTGGATACTTTGAAGTTGGATGGTCTGATCAATGGAGAAACAGCGGTGCTGAACCATTTAGAGAGAAACTTATCTGGAAGTTCTGTGCTTCATCCGTTTGGATATAAAAAATCAGGAGAGCTGACGGCAGCGTCTAAAGTGCTGAGTGAAGATTCTTTCTGCGAAATATTAGAATATACGAAAGAAAAAGAACAGGAATTGAAGCAATCCATGGTTTCTGGGAAAGTTGCTCCAGAACCATATGTCTTAGGATCGGAAAGTGGATGCGATTACTGTGCTTTTCGAGATATCTGTGGTTTTGATGTGACCTTGGATGGATATGAATATCATAACTTGGAAAAATACAAATCCGAGGAAGTGATACAGATGATACATCAGCATTTGAAAGAGAAACGGAATGAGAAATTGGATGAAACAGGAGGTGAAGCGTAATGGGAGTCACGTGGACAGCAGAACAACAACAAGTTATTGACTTACGTAATCGGAATATTCTCGTTTCTGCAGCAGCAGGGTCTGGGAAAACAGCGGTTTTGGTAGAGCGAATCATTCAGATGTTGACCGATTTAGAGCATCCCATGGACGTGGATCGACTGTTGATTGTTACATTTACCGATGCGGCAGCGTCAGAAATGCGAGAACGAATCCGGGAAGCCATAGAACGGGCCTTGGAGCAGGATCCGAGCAATGCACATTTACAAAGGCAGTCTACCCTCATCCATAGTGCACAGATTACCACTATTCACAGCTTTTGTCTTTCTGTAATCCGAGAGAATTTTCATTTGATCGATATGGATCCTGGATTCCGAATTGCGGAAGAAGGCGAGTTAAAGCTTTTGAAGCAAGATGTGATTGAAGAATTGCTGGAACAATGTTATGCAGAGGCAGATGCTCATTTTCTAGAATTGGTAGAAAAGTTGGGTGCTGGGAAAACAGACAAAAAGCTGGAAGAAAATATTTTGAAATTGTATGAGTATTCTCGAAGTTACCCAAGACCAAAGAAATGGTTGGAAGAATGTGTGCATCAATACGAGATGGAAGATGTTACCGGGGAAATGCAGATTTTTGTTATGGCAGAAAATTGGGTGAAGGAAACGGTACCAGGATTGATTCAGCTTGTTCAGGAAATGATGAAAATCTGTGAGGGACCGGCTGGTCCTTACACCTATTGTCCAATGCTGGAACAGGATTTGGCATTTTTGGAAGGCTTGGAGAAGTGTCAAAGCTTTGCGGAAATGTATGAGCACTTGGGAACTTTGAAATGGAAAACTCTTTCTAATAAAAAGAATGATTCCATTGATCCAGAGCTTCGGGAAGTAGTAAAAAATCTTCGCAATCAAATGAAAGGCGTTGTGGAGGAGTTAAAGAAACTTTATTTTTATGATGATCCAGCTGAAATCAAAGCTGATATGGTGGCGTCCAAAGAGAACATGGAAACATTGGCTACCTTAGTCCTTCAATTTGGAGAGTTGTATACAGAGAAAAAACAACAGAAACATTTGATCGACTACGAGGATATGGAGCAGTTTGCTTTGCAGATTCTTACGGAGGAACGGGATGGAGAGCTTGTGCCATCTATGGCGGCAAAGGAGTATCAGGAACAGTATTATGAAGTGATGATTGATGAGTATCAGGATAGCAACTTGATTCAGGAAGCAATTCTGACAAGTGTGTCTTCTATTGATCGTGGAAAATACAACATTTTCATGGTAGGAGATGTAAAGCAGAGCATTTATCGCTTCCGTTTGTCCAGACCGGAATTGTTTATGGAAAAATATAAAACCTACACGTTAACGGATAGTGAAAAGCAACGAATTGACTTGCACAAAAATTTCCGAAGTCGAAAAGAAGTGTTAGATGGTGTTAACTTTATTTTTAAGCGGATCATGCGACAGGAATTAGGTGGGATTGAATATGATGATCAAGTAGCTCTTTATCCAGGAGCAAGCTTTGAGAAATTGGATGATGGAGCCGGCCATTCCATGTATACAACAGAAGTTATGGCCGTTGATAAAAAGGCATCGGAAGAAGTGGAAATTCGATTGATTGCAAAGCGAATCAAGGAATTGATGCGCACCATTCAGGTAACGGATAAGGAAACCAAACAACTACGAAAACCAGAATATCGTGATTTTGTAATCTTGTTGCGAAGTATCAAAAGCTGGTCAGAACTAATCACCACCATATTTGCAGAGGAAGGAATCCCCGCTTATATTGGAAATTCAGAAGGATATTTTGAAACTTATGAAATTAGTTTGCTTTTGGACTATCTAAGATTGTTAGATAACCAAAGACAGGATTTGCCATTGGCTGCCGTGCTGTCCTCCTTTTTGGTAGGATTGAGTGCTCAAGAGTTGGCCGACATTCGGTTAAAAGCAGGAGAAGGGAGTTTCTATGAGGCTGTGGAAGAAATTGCTGAGGTAGGAATCACTTCAAGTGAACATATAGAAAAGAAAATGGAACAAAGAATGTCTGAGGCTGCTGTGGAAAAGCTGCAGAAGTTCTATCAGCAGTTGGAACATTTTCGGGAGTTGGTTCCTTATACTCCGATTCACGATTTGCTGCAATTGATCATTGAAGAAACAGGGTACGGTATTTATGTATCTGCGATGCCAGGCGGAGAACAGCGTTCTGCCAATGTGGAAATGCTTGTGGAAAAGGCAAGAGCATTCGAAGGTACCAGTTACAAAGGATTGTTTAATTTTGTCCGATATATTGAACAATTGCAAAAGTATGATGTGGACTATGGAGAAGCCAATGTATGTGGAGAAGCAGAGAATACGGTCCGCATCATGAGTATCCACAAAAGCAAAGGGTTAGAGTTCCCAATTGTGTTTGTTGCCGGAATGGGGAAAAAATTTAATACAAGTGATTATACAGGAAATATGTTGATTCATCCAGTTTGGGGTGTGGGTTTGGATAGTGTAGATCTGGAACGTCGCACTACGATTCCAACGTATTTAAAGAAAACCATTCAGCATGAGACGAAGATCGAAAATCTTGGAGAAGAGCTTCGTGTACTTTATGTGGCTTTGACGAGAGCCAAAGAAAAATTGATCATGGTAGGAAGTGCGAAGTGGGAAGATGTAGAATTAACGGAAAAAGAAGGCACAGATGAAAAACTTCCATTGTACATTCTTTCTAGTGCCACCAATTATATGACTTGGGTTTTAGCGGCACTCCATGGGGAGGCACCTATTGATGTGAACTTTTACGAAGAAGAAGCCTTAACAGATTTGGCATATATGGAAGAGAAAGCAGAATATTTGGCAAGAAATGTTTTGGAAAATTGGTCATGTGACAATCAATATGATGCTAGGCTGCGAGAACATTTGGATACGCAGTTTGGATATCAGTATCCGTACTTGGAAGAACAAAATCTGAAAATGAAATTTACCGTTTCAGAGTTGAAAAAGCGTACTTACCTGCAAGAGGAAAGTGGGGAAGTTGCTTATGAGGAGCCGGAAGTGGTCCCACTGATTCCCCAATTTTTGCAGGAAGAGATAACCTTGACAGGGGCCTCTCGAGGAAGTGCTTATCATAAACTTTTAGAACTGTTGGATTTTCAAAAGGAATACGATCCACAAAGCTTAGCAGAAACCATTCGAAATCTTGCTGGGCAAGGATTGTTGTCGGAAGAAATGAAAAAGTCCATTCGTTCTGTGGATATTCTTCAATTTTTAAATTGTACTTGTGGAAAACGCATGACCCAGGCGGCAAGAAAGGGAATGTTATTCAAAGAGCAACCATTTGTTTTGGGTGTACCTGCAGTGGAAATCTATCCAGAAACAACAAGTGATGAAACTATTCTTGTGCAAGGAATCATCGATGTGTATTTTGAAGAGGATGGAGAACTTGTCTTGCTGGATTATAAAACAGATTATGTGAAAAATGCGCAGGAGCTTCGGGAACGATATCATGCGCAATTGGAGTATTATGCACAGGCATTGGAACAGCTTCTTCAGAAAAAGGTAAAAGAGAAGATCATTTATTCGTTTGCGTTGAAAGAGGAGATATGGATATGATTTGGGGATGTTACTTAATCTTAATAAATATCATAACGTATTACATGTTTGGAGAAGATAAAAAGCGTGCCAAACAGCAGAAATGGAGAATTTCAGAGTCTACATTGCTGTGGATGGCATTTTTGGGCGGAGCCATTGGAGCCCTACTTGGCATGCGAAACTTTCATCATAAAACGCAGAAAAGAAAATTTCGTATTCTTGTGCCATTGTTCTTAGTGTTGCATTTATACATTGGCTATTTGATCTTGACACATGTTGCCTTGTAGGAAGGAACAATGCCATATGAAAAAGATGTGGATTAATTTGTAAATATTTTCTACATATGTTAACTTCCAGAAGTAGGTACAACTAAAT
>Mya_p2__coassemble_855_pt1 | contig 22175 bp, 18 predicted proteins | sample Mya_p2__metabat2_high_PE_023 | metagenome-assembled genome bin Mya_p2 | reverse complement strand
GACGCATACTAATGGTCTTTTTTGCTGCCTTTCTTTTCTTGTTCTGCTTTGCCAAATGTTTCACCTCCAGATTTTGTTTAACATAAAGGAATAAAGCGGAGAAACCCGCTTTATTTCTTTGAAATACCAGCTGTCATCAACTGGGACATATCTTCATATAATTTTGGTTTATCTTCCGCACCCATGATGATGGAAATGTACGGATTTCCGCTTAGGTCTTCGTCATACAAAACAACGCAATTTCCAGCCTGATCTGTAGTTCCTGTTTTTCCACCAATGACGCGAACTCCTTCTGGTACATCTACGACTTCTGCAGAATAAAAATTGGTTGCCTCCCACTCTGGATTGCGAACTGTTCCATCTGCACAAGTAATAGCCGGTTGATAAGATTTCATGGATAAAATATCCACATAAGTTTTATTTTGAATGGCTGCATAAAACATCAAATATAGATCGTATGCAGTCGTATAATGGTCTTCCTCGTGTAATCCGTGGGGATTTACAAAGTGTGTGTTTGTCGCTCCAAGAGCAAGCGCCTCTTGATTCATTAAATCAGCAAAGGCTTCTACGCTACCAGAAATATGCTCCGCAATTGCTACACCTGCATCATTTCCAGAAGCGAGAGTCAGACCACAGATTAAATCGTACAGGGACAGCGTATCTCCTACCTGCAATCCGCAAAGGGATGCATCTGGTTCAAAGGTTGTAGCGGTTTCACTAATAGTTACCTGATCCTCAAGATTTCCATATTTCATAGCAACATAGGCCGTTAAAATCTTAGTTGTACTGGCTGGAAAGAGTCGCTCATGGATTCGATCTGCATACAATACATTTTTGTTATTTATGTCGAATAAGCCACTTGCATGCACCGAATATGCTTCTGAAAAATTATTTAATGCTACGTTGTCAGCAGAAACACATAATTCATCTGCAAACAACGGTTCACGATATAAATCATTGTTATAAGTTTCTTTTTCAAAAGTACGGGCATAGGTGGGATGTTTTTCTTTTCCGCCACATCCTATAAGAGAAACGGAAATGAATAGAACAAGCCCCAATGCCAAAAGGATTCTTTTTCGATTATTTGTACATCTCACGCCAGTCCAAATCTCCTCTATCTAATGCAAGTATCAATGCTTCAGCTGTAGCAATATTGGTTGCCATTGGAATATTGTACATATCACATAGTTTTACAATATCGTTAACGTCTGGTTCATGAGAACGTGGTGTCAATGGATCACGGAAAAAGATCAATAAGTCCATGTCATTGTGTTCAATCTGAGATCCTAACATCTGCTGTCCACCAAGATGTCCTGGAAGATATTTGTGGATATTGAGATTGGTGACAGACTCAACCAATAAACCGGTTGTTTCAGTTGCATATAAATGATGTTTGCTTAAAATTCCTTTGTAAGCAATACAAAAATTCTGCATCAATTTTTTCTTTGCATCATGTGCAACTAATCCTATGTTCATAAAACTCCACTCTCCTCTATTTCATAGTTTCTATTTTTTAGGCTGTAGGCCTACATTTAATACAAGTCCAATTCCAATATAAAGACAGACAATGGAGGTCAATCCATAGCTGACAAATGGAAGGGAGATCCCTGTGTTTGGAAGTGTCATTGTGGCTACACCGATATTAATAAATGTCTGGATACCGATGAGCCCGCCGACCCCGCAACATATAATCTTGCCAGCGGTATCCTTGGCTTTCCTTCCAATCAAGATACAATCTATTACTATCAATAATATCAAAATTATAATCACACAACAACCCACAAATCCTAATTCTTCTCCAATAATTGCAAAAATAAAATCAGTCTGTGGCTCAGAAATGAAATTTCCATTTTTTACAGAAACTGTAGAATCGGTATCATACCCTTTTCCAGTTAATTTTCCAGAACCAATGGCCATAATCGAGTTTAATTGTTGATACGCTTCCTCAGACTCGTATTCCTCCGGATACAACCAGGCCAGGATACGTGTTTGCTGATACTCCTTGATCAATGGCTGATTTGGCTGGATGACAATAATAAATAAAATGGTAATGGTCGGAATGGCAATTGCAAGCACTGTTCCAATAAACTTGTAATTTAAGCCCGCAATGTACATCAAGACACAAAACAGCATAGCCAAACAAATGGTATTTGATAAGTTTGGTTGTTTAAAAACTAGGATCAAGGAAGGAATCAACAAGGCCACTGCTTGAATGATCGTTTTCTTGTCACTGACCCGTTCTTCTCGATCAGATAAAAACCTGGCGAAGAACAAAATCAGAATGATCTTTGTCAAATCTGAAGGCTGAAACTGGATAAAACCAAGATTTAACCATCTTGTAGCTCCATTGACCTCTTCTCCAAAGAGCAATACAGCAATGAGCATAAAGATATTTACAATGTACATCAGCCAGTAAAATTTCAGAATCCAGGTATAGTTGATCAAAGACACAATGAACATAACAACCAGTCCCAAAAGAACACCTTGAAGCTGTCGGAATTGGTAGTCTTCTCGTGCGCTTCCAACGATAAATACGCCAATGATGGAAAGAATCGTAACAAGGATCACCAAACTGAAACGAAAATTCTTCATCTGATAACGCTGTTTTAAATTTTCAATTTGTGATTGAAATAGTTGTTTCAATGATTTCACTTGTTCTCTCCTATATCTCTCTACGAAATTTATTTTTTAAAGAAATGTTTGAATCGGTGCAACAAGCCACCCTGTTCCGCCTGAAAGTCTTGGATCGGAATGGATTCTCCAAGGAATCGTCTACAAACATTTTGAAGTGCCTGTCCTGCAGGACACTCCTCTCCTACTACATTTTTTCCATGGATGGAAGATACATAAAGTTGATCATCTTCCGGAATCACACCGAGAAGATCAACTGGCAAAAGCTCCGATAATTCTTCTAAGGAAATCCCATTTTCCTTGGAAGAAAATTCTACGCGGAAACGGTTGATAAGGAGCTGGCACTGGCGAATCCCCTTTGTTTCCAAAAGACGAAGCATTCGATCCGCATCTCGGATAGATGCAGGATCTAAGGTTGCTATAAGGATAGCCTTGTCTGCACCAGCAATGGCGTTTTGAAAACCTTGCTCAATACCAGAAGGACAGTCTAAGAAAAGATAATCGTAGTCGTTTTTTAACTCTTCTATCAATTCTTTCATTTCTTCTGGAGAAATAGAAGATGGATCTTTTGTTTGCGCAGCTGGTAAAAAATGAAGCTGTGGAAAATCTTTGCAAGGAAGAAGTGCATCTTTCAATTTGCATTTTCTGTGAATCACATCCACTAAATTGTAAATGATCTGATTCTCCAAACCAAGGAAAAGGTCTAAGTTACGTAATCCTAGGTTTGTATCGATCACAAGAACAGTTTTACCTTGTTTTGCAAGAACAGCGCCAAGATTGGCGGTCAGTGTTGATTTACCAACTCCGCCTTTTCCCGATGTGATAACAATTGCTTCTCCCATGTGATATCCTTTCTTCGTTTCCGTGATTTAAAAGCATTCTTTAGTCTGAAATTGCACTACCAAGTTCAGCAGCAGATCCAGTCACAATCTTATCAATTTGATCAGGATAGTAATTTGCACGAATAATGTCGCGTCCAATTTCTGCAGCATAGGCAGATGTATAACCGTTTTTAATACGAACAGAAATGGCAATTTCTGGATCTTCTACTGGTGCAAATCCAACAAAAAGTCCATGGTCTGGATGTAATCTGCTTTGCTGGGCTGTACCTGTTTTACCTGCAACCGGGATTCCAATGTTATGGAAACCTGGCGTATGTTCAATCATAGCGGTCATACCTTGATGCAATAAGTTCCATGTTTCATCTGATACTTCTTCAATGGTATCTGTTACGACAGGTTCATAATTCTTGATCACCTGTCCATTTGGATCGGTTGTTTTACTTAATAAAGTCAGTTTGTGGAGGGTTCCTTTGTTGGCAACCGCTGACACATAACGATTGAGCTGACTGACTGTGTAGTTGGCAGTACCCTGACCGATGGCAGTTTCTACTGCATATTTATCTGAAATTTCTGGCTCAGACTCTGGAATTTCAATACCAGATGTTTCGTTGAAGCCAAACATTTCCGCATATTTTTTCAGAACAGCGACCCCTTTGTCGCTGTCATAATTCTTGTCTTCGTCTAAGCCAAATTGATATCCAACATCGTAAAAATAGTTGTTACAGGAAACATCCAATGCAGTCACTACATTGATATGACCGTGACCATTTGGATAAGCCCAACATTTTGGACTTGGTGTAACCTGGGTAAATTCACCACCACAATACAAGGTGGTATCACCCTGTACCAAGCCTTCGGTCAAAGCAGCTGTGGCACTGACCATTTTAAAGGTAGAACCTGGAGCTGTTTTTTCCTGGGTTGCATTATTGTAAAATGGGCGGGACAACCCAGTTACCAACTGGTTGTAATAATCGGAATCCATGGTGTTGGACAATCGATTGTTATCATATCCTGGATAAGAGACACAAGCCAATACTTCTCCTGTGTTTGGATCACTGACAACGGCAGATCCTGTACAAGGTTCCAAAGCAAGTTGTCCCGGTGTGATTTCAAGATTTTTGATTTTGGAACGTAGCCATTCGTATGAGTCCACAGAACCAGCACTAAGGCCGTTGTAAAGATCTTCCTCCATAGGGAGAACACCCTGCTCGTAAGTAATGGCACAGATCTGGGTTCCTTTTACCGCTCCAGTTTTAATCAAATATTTGTAAAGGAGCTTGTCAAATCGTACATCATTGTTCAAATATTCCTGCAAGTATTTTAAAATAGCTGAATATACCTCAGAAGCATCGGAGTATTTTCCAGTGGAAATCTGCTCATTCAGTAAAGAGGTATTGACCCAGTTTTTGGAAATCGCATAGTTCAAAAATTCATTTAAACTGATGGTCTCATCTTTGGCCCATTTGATGTACATTTCGTCAGAAGTATCAATTTCGTTGGACATTAGAAGGCCTGTAGATTCTTGAAGTACCGTAATGGAAATGTAATCCTGGTAGGCTTTCATTTCAGCACTCAACTGATTGTATGGAGTGGTTCCACTCATTTCTGCGAGAATCTCGGCAATCGCACCCTCCTTTCGGGCAGTGAAAATATCGTAAACCTGTTTTTCAACTGGCCCAGCATCTGTAGTTCCAAAATGTACTTCATCAATAATCTCGTTGGCAATAAAAGCATTGTAGGCATCGTCCACAGGAATAATAATTTCCTTGGAATCTGATGTTTGTCCTGGATCATAATTCATCACATTTCGCATTTTGGACAACAAAATACCGGCAAGTTTTTCTTCGATGATGTGATAGGTGCTTACCTGCAGATCTTTGTCAATGGTGAGATATACATCATTACCAGCACCTTGCTCTTTGTAGCTGACAGTGTCAATAATCTTACCAACAGTATCGGTGTAAAAGGTCATTTCGCCCTTTTCGCCCTGTAAAACACTATCAAGTGTCTGCTCCAATCCGGATTTTCCAACCACATCAGATTTGCTGTATTTTTTCTTTTGTTCTTTGTCTAAAGTATCGTATTCTTCCTGGGAGATTTGACCTGTATACCCAATAATGGAAGCAAAGGCTTTGCTGTCTTCGTAACGACGAAGAGACTCTTCGGTAATATCAACGCCTTCCAACTTATCCAGGTTCTCCATAATGGCAGCAGCTGTCTCGTCGCTGACATCAGAAGCAAGAACAGTTGGAATATACTTTTGGAAACTATTCAGATTGATAGCATAGCGCATATTGACCAGTTTCAATATATGATCTTTGTCATTTTTTTTCATATCGATTCCATATCCGTATATCTCATCAGTACACAAATATTCGATCAGATCATCTGGAGTGGACTGCTTCTGCTCTTTTGTCAGATTGTCCACATAAATCTCTCCATATACATCCGCAATGAAACGCAACAACAAGGTTTCATTGGTTTGCGTAAACTGATAATTTCCTGCGGAATCCAGTACGATTCCAAAACTATTGATTACGGAATCGCCATGAGATTCTACAATCTCAATGATCTGCTCCATGATCTTGTTAATCTTCTTGTTTCGATCCTGTCCAGTGATGTTATCTTCAAAGGTAACGGAATAGGCCAGGTCATTGTAGGCAAGCAATTTTCCATTGCGATCGTAAATATTTCCACGCGTTCCAGGAATCGTTCGTGTTTTTCGTATCTGCAATTCGTAGTTGTTCAAGTAGTAATCACCTTTTACAATCTGGAGATAAAACAGACGTCCAACTAAGATAGAAAAAAGCACACAAAAAACAAGGATCAGAACGACAAATCTGGAACTTAAAAAACGTTTTGTATTCTCTTTGACTCGGTTCCAAAGTTGATTAAACAAACTTATTCGCACTCCTTTTTTCTTCAGCTTCTAATTTTTGATTCACATATAGTATCAGTGGATACAACAAAAGCGTCACCACGATAGTGTAAATGAGTTCTGGTATGATAATATGACTCAAATAGTGCAAGAAATTGAATTCGCTCCTCAAAAGGAACAATAAGATATAGACAATCAAGCCATAAGCGGCTTCACTGACTGCAATCAATATCAATGGAAGCTTGATATCTTCGTTGAAATACATTTGTTCAAACAACCCATTGATGTATCCGATGATAAGATAAATCAGTGCATACAATCCTAAAATATTGCCGAATTGTATATCCATAAGCAGACCAGAAACAAATCCGACAAACATGCCTTCTCGAGGCCCCCGCATAAAACCAAAAGACGCGGTTACAATAATCATCAGATTTGGTTTGATAGATGCCAGTGCCAAGTGTGGAAACACGGTACACTGCAACAAATAACCAAGAAGGACAAAAATACCAGTTATAAGCACACGTTTCCATTTGTGTTTTTTCATAAATGTTTATCCTCCCTGCTCTATTCTGAAGTAAGATCCTTCTTTGTCTTTGTAATTACAAGAACTTCCTGTAAATTCTTGTAATCTACCACTGGAGTAATATATCCGGATCTTGTTAAGTTGTTGGAATCCACGCTGATCTCACTTACATATCCAATTAAAATACCTTGTAAATATTTATCGCTGATGTAAGAAGTTACGATTTGGTCTCCCACATCCACTGGATTGTCGTTGTTTTCCATTTGTTCAAAACGGATTTTTCCAGAATTAATCAAGGAAAGATCACCTCGGACGATACATTTGTCCGAAGTGGTAAGGACCATACCGCTCACATTACTGGAGTCATCTATGATGGAACGAACAGTAGACCAAGTAGGCCCCACCTTTGTGACGATACCTACTAGACCACTGCCAGCCATAACATTCATATCTTCTCGAATACCATCGTTACTTCCTTTGTCAATGGTAAAGGTACTGAACCAGTTTCCAGAATCTTTCGCGATTACATGAGCACCGATTTTTTCATATTCAGCATAGTTTTGATCCAACTTATACAACTGTTGCAAACGTTCCAGCTCATATTTATCTTCTTGCAGATTGTTATTTTCCACAGTCAATTCATCAATTCTCTTCTGAAGCTGATTATTTTCCTTTTGAACTTCCTTCAAAGTTTTGAAATTGTCATTTACATCTCCCAACCAAGTACCAATCTGGGTGATCCCTTTTTGCATTGGAACTACCGTTACATTTGCAAGAACCCGGAATGGGCCTGTTGTTTTATTGGAAAAAAAGGATAATGTCATCAAAAGTATACAAACTAAAGATAAACCTACCAACCAATATTTATTTGAGCTACGAGTTTGTCTTTTTTTATTCATACGATCCTAACCACCTATATTCTTCTAACTATAGAATATTAAATATACCCCTGTTCTTTCAAGCTGACATAGCAATTGTCGCCGATGATGATATGATCCAGCAATTCGATGCCAATCATCCATCCGGCTTCTTGTATTTTCTTCGTTACTAAAATGTCTTCTTTGCTTGGCTTTGGATCACCACTTGGATGATTGTGTAGCAAAATAATGGAGACGGCATTTTTCTGCAATGCTTCAATGAAGAGCTCTCGTGGAGAGACAATGGAGGCATTGACCGTTCCTTTGGAAATCTCGGTTTCCCCAATTAATCGAGATCTCGTATTTAGTAACAACAATTTCATACGTTCTTCTTTTCGATGTCTTAAGTCTTCCATATAGTAATTGGCCACAGAAGACGGTGTATGAAAATCCAGTTCTTCTCCGGCGGAAGCTTTTGCCAGTCGTTTGGCAAATTCACAGATGCATAAAATCTGAAGAGCTTTGACCTTGCCGATTCCTTTGACTTTCAGCAACTGTTCATAGGTCCATTGATGAATGCTCAAAATGCCTTGTTGAAACAAGGACGGATGAAGAAGCTTTTGCGCAATGGACAACGCATTCTCCCCTTTTGTTCCTGAGCGGAGCAACACGGCAAGTAACTCCGTATCAGTCAGATTTTCCGGGCCAAAACGGAGACATTTCTCATAGGGACGTTCTTCTTCATAAAGTTCTTTCATTTTTTCCATATGTTTTTTATCTTACATATGACACAATTTTACAAATATTAATTTTATCACACTTTAAAAAATGTGTATAGGTTTGTTCTCTTAATTTTTTGTGAACATAGCATAACGCTGGATAATGGCTTCTGCTACTTTTAGTCCATCCATGGCTGCCGAGGTGATTCCTCCTGCATAGCCAGCGCCTTCTCCACAAGGATAAATACCATGAAGATTGCTCTCAAATTGTTCGTCTCTTACCATTTTGATTGGAGAAGAGGTTCTACTTTCTACACCAGACAATACTGCATCCGGACGAGCAAATCCGCGGATTTTATGATCCATACCTTGAATCCCATCTTGAATAGATTGGGCCAGTACTTCTGGAAAAATGCGACGTACATTGCCAAAGGTCCAAGCACCTTTGATCTGTGGCGTTACATTTCCCAATTGTTGGGTAACCCGATTCTTACAAAAATCCTCGAAACATTGAACTGGCACACATCCCTGACCCATTTCATATGCTTTTTCTTCCAAATTTCTTTGAAATGCAACTCCTGCAAGAGGGTCTGTGGAACCAAAATCCTCTGGTGTAACTGTAACAATAATAGCACTATTAGCATTGATTCCGGCACGATCATGGTAACTCATGCCGTTGACAGCCAATCGCTGTTCTTCAGAGGAAGCATTGACCACATAACCACCTGGGCACATGCAAAAAGTATAAACCCCTCTTCCATTGTCCAGATTTTCTGCTAATTTATAAGCAGCTGCTGGTAATTGATCTGCCATTTCTGTTCCATATTGAGATTCTTGGATCATTTGCTGCGGGTGTTCAATTCGCACGCCTACGGCAAATGATTTTGGCTGGATTTCTACATTCTTCTGGTGAAGCAATGCGAAGGTATCTCGTGCACTGTGTCCAATAGCAAGAACCATCAAGTCTGTCTTTAACCAAGTTTCCTGATTCAGCTCAATGGCAGTCAACCGTTGTGGGTATCCTTCCAATCGAAAATCAGTGACTTGAGTATGAAAATGGACTTCACCACCCAGTTCTAGAATGGCATTGCGCATATTGCGGATGACATTCATTAAAATATCCGTTCCAATATGTGGTTTTTGATCATAGAGAATACGTTCTGGTGCACCAAATTTTACAAAAGTTTCCAGAACAAAACGATTTCGACCAAATTTATCTTTTACTAATGTATTTAATTTCCCATCAGAAAATGTTCCAGCTCCACCTTCTCCAAATTGTACATTGGAGTGAGGATTTAGAACATTTGTTTCCCAAAAAGTCTGCACATCTTCATATCGTTCGTCTACAGAAGCTCCTCGTTCCAACAAAATTGGTTGATATCCCTTCAGCGCCAATTCATAGGCACAAAAGAGCCCGGCAGGTCCTGCTCCAACAACAACAGGTCGATGATGCAATGGTTCTGCTCCTTGGTTTGGAAGAACGTAAGACTTTGGATTCACTTTCTGCACTTTATTTTTCAAACGTTTGCAGATTTTTTCTTCATTTGCCACAGTTACGTCAATGGCATAAACATAAGAAATCTGTGGCTTTTTTCGAGCGTCTATGGATTGTTTTACAATGTTGTACTGGAGTAATTCTCGTTCCGGAATCTGTAAATATTTTAAAATAGATCTTTTTAATGCATCCTCTGTATGACTGGGAGAAAGCTTGATCTGGTTGATTCTTAACATGTAGCGGCTCCTTTCCCTGCTAACATTCCGCTTGCAATGGCAAATGTAATATTATAGCCTCCGCACTGTCCATCTACATCTAATAATTCGCCGGCAAGGTAAACTCCTGGTGCACAAAGGGATTCCATAGTCGTTGCATTGATTTCTTTTGTATCGATTCCACCGCAGCAGATCTGTGCCTGGTCGTAAGAATTGGTTTCTACGACTTCAGTTTTAAAGTGCTGGATCAGATGAACCAGACGAAGAACTTCCGAGGAGGTCAATGAGCCCACTGTTTTTTCAGGAGAAATTTTACTTAACTTTACCCATAAATCAGCTAGTTTTTTATGGAAGAGCCCGACAAAAAATTGATCCAACGTTTTTTCTGGACGTTGATGGATCCTATGAGTTAAAAAGGTAAGAAATTCCTCTTCTTTATAGCCAGGCATAAAATTTAAAATTGCCTGTACGGGTCTCTTTTCGTACAAGGCTCTGGCAGCAAAGCGGCTTACTTGAAAAACAGGAATTCCAGAGATTCCGTAATTAGTCAACTGGACTTCTCCTGTGTCATCCCCCAAAAGCTGCTCCTCACTGTATAAGGACACCTTTGCCTGAACACGAACACCGGAAATTGATTTGTAAAACTTTTCCTTACAACGAAGCTGTACTAAGGCAGGCAAAACAGGAATCAGATGATGTCCCAGCTTTTTTGCAATAGTATATCCCGATCCATCAGAGCCAGTTACTGGTGCTGCCTTGGATCCTGTGGCCAATATGACACTATCTGCTTTTTGGAATCCTTGATTGGTTTTTATCTTAAAACCATTGGATGTATACAGAATTTCCTCACATTCTATATTTGTCATAATTCGTATGGATAAGCGGTTGCATTCCATACAATAGGCGTCAAGAACAGCTGTAGCCTGATCAGAATTGGGATATATATATCCATTTCGCTCTTTGGCATAGACACCTATTTCTTCAAAAAATGCGATGATTTTTTGAACACCGATCTGTTCATATACCTGCCATGGAAAGGAAGGGTTATCGGAATGGTAATATTCTGGTTTTTGATCCAGATTGGTAAAATTACATCTCCCATTTCCGGTGGACAAGATTTTTTTCCCAATGCGATCCTTATGTTCTAAAATGGTAACCTGAGCCCCCAGGTTGGCTGCTGTGATCGCAGCTGTCATACCAGCGACTCCGCCACCTATTACAATCACTCGTCTCATACGATTTGTACTCCTGTATCTTTCTTACTCTTGAAACATTTCTTCTAACTGAGCGTAAGATACTACGCCATCATTCACAAGCTGCTGCAAAGACTGAAGGATTCCTAGTCTTGCATGTGGCCATGTAAGTCCGCCCTGGAAATAAACTGCATATGGTGGTTTGATTGGACCATCGGCACTTAATTCAATAGAAGAACCTTGTACAAAGGCACCTGCTGCCATGATAACATCACTGTCGTATCCAGGCATTGCCCAAGGAACAGGTGTTACATAACTATCTACTGGTGCTGCTGCCTGGATTCCTTTACAGAATGCAATTACGCCTTCTGGAACACCAAACTGTACTGCCTGGATAATGTCATGTCTGGATTCAGAACCATTTGGAATGACATGGTATCCTAAGCGCTCATAAATATTTGCTGCGAAAACAGCACCCTTTAATGCACTACAAACAACGGTTGGTGCAAGGAAAAAACCTTGATAGAAAGATTTCATGACACCAAGAGATGCACCTACTTCTTTTCCAAGCCCAGGAGAAGTCAAACGATAGGCACAGTTTTCAATCAAATCTTCTCTTCCGGCTACATATCCACCGATTGGTGCAAGTCCGCCACCTGGGTTTTTGATCAATGATCCAACAATCATGTCAGCTCCTACATCGCTTGGCTCTACGGTTTCTACGAATTCACCGTAGCAGTTGTCAACCATACAGATTACATCCGGTTTGATTTTCTTGACAAAGGCAATTAACTCTCCGATTTTTTCAACAGAATAACTTGGACGAGTCTGGTACCCTTTGGAACGTTGAATGGTCACCAGTTTTGTTCGTTCATTGATTGCCTTTTCAATGGCAGGATAATCAAAATATCCATCCTCCAATAAGTCTACTTGTTTGTATGTAATGCCATACTCAGCTAGACTTCCCTTGGACTCGCGGATTCCGATGACTTCTTCCAAGGTATCGTAAGGTTTTCCAACTGGAGAAAGGAGCTCATCACCAGGTCTTAAGTTGGCGGAAAGTGCCAAAGCCAATGCGTGAGTGCCACATGTAATCTGTGGACGTACAAGAGCAGCCTCTGTATGGAATGTATCTGCATATACTTTTTCTAACAGATCACGTCCTGGGTCGTTGTATCCGTATCCGTCAGCATAGTGAAAACTTTCTGCATTGACACGGTTTTTCTGCATAGCATGAATGACCTTTAACTGATTGTATTCTGCAATCTCGTCAAAAGATGCAAAACGCTCTTTTAACTCTGCCTCGATTTTATTTCCAACCTCTAAGACGGATTCTGAAATTCCAAGTTTACTGTACATTTCTTTCATTTGTTGTTGCATGTTACTTATCCTCTTTTTCTATTTTGATTTCGTCTTTCATAAAACACCAGAATGGTAATAACTAGGATTCTATGATTTGACGCTCTTTTAAAATACGAATCATTTTCTCTAAAATAAGATCTTCTTCGTATGAAAATTCATTTTTATTGATCCAGATCACACCTCGTTCTCGTTTAAACCAGGTAATCTGACGTTTTGCAAAATGTCGAGTGTCTCGTTTGATAATTCGGATAGCTTCTTCCAATGAACATTTGCCATCCAAGTAGGCAAGGATTTCCTTATAGCCAAGTCCTTGCATGGATACAAGCTCTCTTGTATAGCCCTTTTCTTTTAAAGCAGTTACTTCTGCTAACAATCCCTCTTCTACCATCTGGTCCACTCGCTGGTCGATTCGCTCATACAAATGAGCCCGGTCATCATTGAGCACAAAATATGCGGCGTTATAAGGGGACTGCTTTTCACGCTGTTCTGCATTGTGTTCTGAAATCGGTTTTCCAGTCTGATGAAAATATTCCAGCGCACGGATGACACGTTTTACATTGTGTGCATGAATTTCCTGTGCTGCTTTTGGGTCGCAAGCCTGCAAACGCTCATGCAAAGCTTCTGCTCCGTGCTCTGCAGCAAAGGCTTCCAATTCAGTTCGAAATGCTTCGTCACCATCATTTTCTGTAAAATCAATATCATACAGGACGGCTTGAATATAAAAACCTGTTCCACCAACCATAATTGGAATCTTCCCTTTGGCATAGATTTCCTTCATAGCATCTTTAGCCATTTGCTGGAATTTTACAACATGAAATTCTTCCGCTGGAGAAAGCACATCTACCAAATGATGTGGAACGCCCTGCATCTCTTCCGGGCGGATTTTTGCAGAACCAATGTCCATTTCTTTGTATACTTGCATAGAATCTGCAGAAATAATCTCGCCACCGATGGCCTTTGCCAGACCAATGGAAGCTTTCGTTTTTCCAACTGCGGTTGGACCTGTTAATATAATCAATGGTTGTTTCATTATACAATCCTCTTAAATTTCTTTTCCAATTCTCGTTTTGACATAGCAATAATGGTTGGTCTACCGTGTGGACAGTGATATGGATTCTCCAACAAAAGCAATTCTCCGATTAATGTATCCACTTCCTGAGCAGAAAGACGATTGTTTCCCTTTACAGCTGCTTTACAGGACATAGAAGCAACCTTTTCATCAATCAATTCTGGAGTCATAGTGGAATTTACGTTGTCATTTAGAGAATCCAACATTTCAATAAACAATTCTTTTTTGGCAATGCCAAACAAATTGTCAGGAACCGCTCGAATAGCGTATTCTTCCCCACCAAAATGCTCAATCTCAAATCCAAGTCTTGTAAAACGATCCATATGAGTCTTTAACAAGTTTTCTTCCTGCATGTTCAAAGTCAGGATCATTGGAGGACTCAAATATTGAGAGGTAAATTCTTTGTTTTTCATTTCCTTTAAGGTGCGCTCATATAACACACGCTCGTGAGCTGCATGTTGATCGATGATATACAGATTGTCCTGGAATTCAACCAGCCAATACGTATCAAAGACTTGCCCAATCAGCTTGTAATCCGCTTTGATTTCCCGTTTCAACAGCTTTTCTTCAAAAAGATCCAACTGTTTTGGCTTCTCTACTTCAGGGAGAATGGAGTCTATGGTGCGAGAAAAAGATTTGCGGATCGGTTTCGTTTCTGTTGCGGCGTAAGGATTGGTTTCCCGAATGGCATGATGGATTTTTTCTTCTTGTTTTTCCGTATTTGCGCGGAAAATGTTTTCTTTATCTCGTACTTCTGCTGAAGAGGAACGGTTATGAAAGGCACGCACACGTTCTTCCATTTTGCGAATAAAATAATCCTCGTCTTTTACTTCTTCTGTTTCCTTGGAAATTGCTTCCTTTGGTTTCAGTAAAAATGGACTTGGCTCCATTGCCGAATTTTTGACTGGCTCTTTCTTCGGACTTTGGAGTGATTCTGTGGCAGAATTTTGGAGTGATTCCATTGCTGGAATCTGAATTGGTTCTGGCACCTCTACCTGAGGAATCAGTTCTTCTCCTAACAGAGTTCGATGAATGCTTTCGTATACGGCATCATATATTGCCTGCTGATTTTGGAATCGAAGCTCCATTTTTGTTGGGTGCACATTCACATCTACTTTTTCTCCATCTACATGGAAATGAAGGACGAAAAATGGAAATCGATGTTGCATTTTAAAGTCTTTGTAAGCATCTTCAGCAGCCTTAGATATCATATTGCTCTTTACATAACGGCCATTGACAAAAAATGTTTCAAAATTGCGATTTCCACGGGTAATGGATGGATTTCCAATAAAACCATCAATCTGTACGCCGTCTTTTTCAAAATGAAGTTCATCAATGTTGGCGGCAATTTCTCGTCCGTAAATGCTGTAAATCACATCTTTTAATTTGCCATTTCCAGAAGTACGAAGTTTCTCTTGTCCATTGTTCAAAAAGCGAAATCCCACTTCTGGATGAGACAAGGCAAGTCTGGTCAGCAGATCCTGTACATGGCCAGCTTCAGTCATTGCTGTTTTTAAAAACTTTCTTCTGGCTGGAACATTGTAAAATAATTGGCGGATCAAAAAGATAGTTCCATCAGAAGCACCGGTGTCTTCCAATGAAATTTCTTTTCCACCTTCAATTACGTACTTGGTCCCAAAGACATCTTCTTTTTGTTTGGTGACCAGTTCTACTTTTGTCACAGCTGCAATGCTGGACAAAGCTTCTCCACGAAACCCAAGAGAAGAAATGGTTGCCAAATCTTCCACATGTTTGATCTTACTTGTGGAATGGCGTAAAAAGGCATTGCGCACATCTTCCCTGGCAATGCCACAACCATTATCTGTGATTCGGATAAAGGTAACACCGCCGTCTTCAATTTCAATGGTTACCATAGATGCACCTGCATCTATAGCATTTTCTACCAGTTCTTTTACAATAGACGCAGGACGTTCAATGACTTCACCAGCAGCAATTTTATCAATTGTAATTTGATCTAATACCTGAATATGCGGCATAGGATCCTCCTCTTCTCTTGTGGTTCTTTACCATCTGTTTTTTAATTTATTTTGCAGACGGTAAATGGTATTTAATGCATCAATTGGTGTCAGATTGCTGACATCAATGTTTTTCAATTCTTCTAAAACATCATCATCTTTTACAGTGTCAAACAAAGAGAATTGTGCCAAGTCTACTTCATCGTATTTCTTTGCCTTTTTCTTTCCCTGTTTTGGTGTGGCATCTTTTCCGGCAATCTCACTGACCCGGATAGTAATATCTTCATTGACTAATTCTTCTACAATCTCTTTGGCTCGATCAATGACAAGAGATGGAACACCAGCAAGCTTGGCTACTTGGATTCCATAACTTTTATCCGCACCACCTTTGACGATTTTTCGTAAAAAAACAATGTCATCGCCTTTTTCTTTGACTGCAATACAATAGTTATTGACATTGTCAATTTTCCCTTCCAATTCCGTCAATTCATGATAATGGGTGGCAAACAAAGTTTTTGCTCCAAGCAATTTTATATCACTGATATATTCCACCACAGCCCAGGCGATGGACAAACCATCAAAGGTGCTTGTTCCACGACCAATCTCATCCAAAATAAGTAAACTTTTGGAAGTTGCATTGCGTAAAATGTTGGCGACTTCTGTCATTTCTACCATAAAGGTACTTTGACCGGAAGCAAGATCGTCGGAAGCTCCCACACGAGTGAAAATACGATCCACCAATCCGATGTTTGCCTGAGAAGCAGGAACAAAGGAACCAATCTGAGCCATCAAAACAATCAGAGCAGCTTGTCTCATATAAGTGGATTTACCAGCCATGTTTGGTCCGGTGATAATAGAAACACGTTGCTTTTTGTCATCCAATAACGTGTCATTGCTGATAAAGCTTCCGTTTGGAATCATCTGTTCTACAACAGGATGACGTCCTTCCTTGATATCAATTTTTCCTTGCTCGTTGATTTTTGGACGGACATAGTTGTTTCGCTCTGCTACAAGAGCCAGAGAGGCAAACACATCCAGCTGCGCTACGGCACGCGCTGTTTGCTGGATTCGTTCTACTTCTCCGGCAATGGTATCTCGAACGGTACAATAAATGTCATATTCCAGGGCATACAATTTATCTTCAGCTCCTAAAATCGTGTCTTCCAATTCTTTTAACTCGGGTGTGATATAGCGTTCCGCATTGGCCAATGTTTGTTTTCGGATATAATAGTCTGGTACTAAGTCCTGATAAGAATTGGTTACTTCCAAATAATATCCAAACACTTTGTTATATTTGATACGCAGGTTTTTGATTCCTGTTTTTTCCCGTTCTTCCTCTTCCAATTTGGCCAGCCAGGTTTTACCTTCGGATTTGGCACTACGAAGAGTATCGACTTCCTCACTATAACCATCTCGGATAATATTGCCTTCTTTCATGGCAATAGGTGGATCTTCAGCAATAGACATTTGTACCAGATCACACAGATCCTCCAATGGATCTAACTGAGAGGAAATCTCTTTTAACAATGGTGCTTCCAAATCCTCCAATAAATAGGAAATCGGTGGAAGCATGGCAAGGGAACCTGCAAAGGCAACCAAATCTCTTGGATTAGCAGATCCATAAGTGATTCTTGTGATCAAACGCTCCAAATCATATACAGGAGATAAATATTCTCGAATCTCTTCTCTTGTGATAGCCTGCTTTGTCAATTCTTCCACTGCATCCAAACGACGGATGATTTCCGCTTTTTCAATCAATGGCTGTTCGATATACTTTCGCAGGGTACGTGCTCCCATGGCAGTTTTTGTTTTGTCTAACACCCAAAGAAGAGACCCTCTTTTCTGCTTTTCGCGTAAGGTCTCACATAATTCCAGATTTCTTCTTGTGGAACTATCCAACATCATATATTTCCCAGTTGTATAAGGGGTAATCTGTGTCATATGGGAAAGGTCATTTTTCTGAGTTTCCAGCAAATACTGCAACAGCGCACCTGCACTGATTACACCACAGTCATAGTCGCCCAACCCCAGTCCCTCCAAGGAAGAAACATGGAAATGTTCTTTCAATTTTTCTTTGCAAATGCTGTCATCAAAATAATGAGAATCTAAAGAGGAAATCACGATATGAAGACGATTCTTCAGATCATCCAAATCCATTCCACTCATATAAAAAGATTCATTGCAAATAATCTCTGAAGGCATAAAACGAGCAATCTCGTCTTTCAATTTGCTACTGTCTGGAAGTTCCGTCACAAAATACTCTCCAGTTGTAATGTCTGCCACAGAAATCCCATATCGATCTGCAATGTAAACAATACACATCAAGTAATTATTTTTGGATTCATCCATGGCCTGGGCATCTAAAATGGTTCCAGGTGTGACGATACGTACAACTTCACGTTGTACCAATCCTTTGGACGCTTTTGGATCCCCGATTTGTTCACATATGGCAACTTTGTAACCCTTCGATACAAGACGGGTCAAGTAGCCATCTACAGCGTGATAAGGAACACCACACATTGGTGCCCTTTCTTCCAAACCACAGTTTTTCCCTGTTAACGTAATTTCTAGTTCTTGAGAAGCTGTAATAGCATCTTCAAAAAACATTTCATAAAAGTCCCCAAGTCTGTAAAAAAGGATACAATCGGGATATTGCGCCTTCGTCTCCATATAATTTTGCATCATTGGGCTGAGCTTTTTTATATCCATAGTTTTACACTCTTTCTATTCGTTAAGATTCTCGTCTGTGAGTGTTCCAATATAATAAAATCCATGACACTCTGTCAGTTTTACATGGACCAGTTTTCCAATCAAAGAAGCATCTCCTGGAAAATGTACCAGCAAGTTGTTACTCATTCTTCCTGTAACAAGAGAACTGTCATGGTCATTGACTGATTCCACAAGTACACGCTGGATGGTATCGGTATGTACACTGCATACTTCCGCAGAAATGGTCTGCACTTCTTTCAGCAATCGATCAAAGCGATCCTTTACAACATCTGCAGGAACCTGATCTTCCATAGCCGCTGCAGGAGTTCCAGTACGTTTAGAATACTGGAATGTAAATGCACTGTCATAACGAACTTTGCGAACCACATCCATCGTTTCCAAGAAATCCTCTTCTGTTTCTCCAGGAAAACCAACAATAATATCTGTTGTAAGAGAAATGTCTGGATTTTTTGCACGAATACGGTCTACCAAATCCAAATACTGTTCTTTTGTATAACGGCGATTCATTTTTTCCAAAATACGTGTGCTTCCAGACTGCAATGGCAAATGTAAATGTTTACAGATTTTTTTTGATTTGCTCATGACTTCAATCAACTCGTCGGATAAATCTTTTGGATGAGGAGTCATGAAACGGATTCTCTCCAATCCTTCAATCTTCTCAATTTCCTGAAGAAGCTGTGCAAAACTCATTGGTTCTTCCAATGTTTTTCCATAGGAGTTTACATTCTGTCCAAGAAGCATGACTTCTACTACTCCGTCTGCAACAAAACGTTCGATTTCACGAACAATAGCTTTTGGATCACGGCTACGCTCTCGTCCTCTTACATATGGAACGATGCAGTAGCTGCAGAAATTGTTACATCCATACATAATATTTACACCAGATTTAAAGGAGAATTTTCGCTCATTTGGCAAGTCTTCTACAATCTTGTCGGTGTCCTTCCAAATATCGATGACCATACGCTCAGATTCCAAACGTGTCACAATCAATTCTGCAAATTTGTAAATATTGTGAGTTCCGAAAATCAAATCTACATAACGATAGCTTTTCTTGATTTTTTCAACTACTTCTGGTTCCTGCATCATACATCCACACAAACCGATCATCATATATGGATTTTTCTTTTTCATGCGGCTCAACTGCCCCAAACGACCATACACTCTCAAGTTTGCATTCTCACGTACGGTACAAGTGTTAAAAATGACAAAATCCGCTTTTTCTTCAACGGGCTCTTCTACATACCCCATGGCTTCTAAAATACCAACTAATTTCTCGGAATCTCGTGCATTCATCTGACAACCAAATGTAGTAACACAAAAAGTAAGTGGTCTTCCAGCTTCCTTGGACAACGCACTTACCAATTCTTTTCCTTTTTCCATAAAATAATATTGACGCTCTGGCTCTGTTACAGGAGCGTTTTCATTGATCAATTCTAATTCGCTCATTTATGAATCTTCCTTTTTTTCTTATTATACCAATTTGTTTGGTCAACTTGTTATACCAATTAATTTTGACATTGATGCTAGGAACATAGCCAGTTACACAAACTGGTTACGTGTTTCGTCATAAAAATAATCGATGCTTTCTAATTTTTGAGTGAGTTCTTCTTTGTTGCAATCCATTTCTTCACAAAGTGCATCCAAATGGTGATAATAATCACGCAGTTTGGTGTTGACCACACTCAAAAGCATCATGGGATCTTTTGGCAATCCTGTGGACATGTGATTCTTCCTTTCTAACTGAGACTTTACCTATTTCCCAACATGTTCTGTAGTTTAAAAGATCTTATCGATTCCAAATTCCCTCTTCTGTCATGATCAGATCCAAGGAAATGTCATGGGATTCTACTGGAATTTCTGGTACACATTGTATGGAAAATGCAAGTCCCATGGTTTTTAACTGATCGTATCCCTGTAAATAGGTATCGTAATATCCTTTTCCATATCCCATTCGATTTCCATGAGAATCAAAAACTGCGCCGGGAAGAAGCATGAGAACGTCTTCTTGATCCGGTACGGCTCGTCGATTTTGCTCTAAGTCTAAAGGTTCCTGAATTCCACAATATCCTCGTTCCAATTCCTGAAAGCAGTGAAGTACATAAAAATCCATATGAATCTCATCTTTTACTCGAGGAACAAGCACTGTTTTCTTCAATTTCCACGCCAATTCAATCAACGGGATACAATCTACCTCTTCCTTATATGGAAGATAACAACATACAATAGATGCTCGTTGAAAATAAGGATGAGAAGAAACGAGCCTTCCTATCTGTAAGCTAGCCGCTCTTCTCATCTCTTCTGGTAAATGTCTTCTCTTGTTTAAATAATAACTTCTAGTGTCCTGCTTTCTTTCCAAATTTTTCACCTAAATTTGTAATAGTTCCATCTTTTTCCTGAATATCAATGTTGTTCAACTGTGTTCTCAGGTTATGACGGATGGCTTCAATATATTCCTGTCTTAACAGTTTCTGCTCTTCTTTTTCAGCTTCTGTTAATCCCTCAGCCTTTGATTTTCTATATAATTCATTGATTCTGCTAATTTTCTCTTCGTTCATTTATATGATCCTCGCTTTCTGCAGAAATATCTTACACTATTTTTTCCTATTCGTCTACTCTCCATCTTTTTCGAACAGCGGAAAAGCAGATTCTTATTGGGGTGGAAGTAAATGTAAGGTACCGCAAATCTGGTAAATTTTCTGTCCTTGTGGAAGTGCCTTAATATCTCGACGAGAAAGGACTCCAAGTTTTAATGTACATACGGCGTAAACAACCATAGCAATACATACAGCAAGAATGGTTGGGATAAATCTTCCGCCGATCATAATATCCAATACAAGATAAACAACATAAGTTGCAATTCCCATGATCACTGCTGCAATCATCGGTTTAATAAAGGTCTGATCAATCTCCTGACGATAGCCTGTCTTTTTGCGGATCGCTCTTGCATTCAAATAACACATACATAATGAAAACACAATGTTACTTACTACTAATGCATAAATATTCCACTTAAAAACAACCAAAGTCAGTACCAAGGCAACCAAATGGACGACAAGAGAGATTCCCGCATTTTTTGCTGGAATGGACATCTCATCTAAGCCTTGCAAAATCGAGTTGGATACAGTGGACCAAGAATATAAAATAACGGTCACCGCACCAAGTGCCAATGTGGCAGCAGGTGTGGCACTTGCATCATTATAAAGCAAGACCATTAATGGAGATGCAAGCACAATAAATCCAACAAAACAAGGAATGGAGATCAACATGGTGAAACGGATCGTCTGGTTGATCTTACTATGAATCTGTTTCTTTTCCCCCATAGTCACAGCAGCAGTCAAACTTGGGATGACGGAAGCTGCCAAACCATTTGCCATAGCAAGAGGTACATTGATCAATGTATTGTATTTTCCAGTGTAAATTCCCTGCAATGCCATATATTCTTTTTCTGCAAATCCTTGTGCAGACATGACCTTATTGAAGATAGTCAAATCCAAAATCTGGTTAATGTTGTAAATGGCAGTGCTGAAAATGACTGGAATAATTGTTAAAATTAATATCTTTAAAATTCTGCTGTAGCTTTCTTTTTTGCGTGTACGATCTGTTTTTAATCCACGACGAATATGACCCTGAAAAACATACATACAAAACAACAAAAAGAGCAAAGCAAACAAAGCACCTGTAA